>ENA-UOJP01000195-UOJP01000195.1-human-gut-metagenome-genome-assembly--contig:-C102-NODE-195-length-138414-cov-13.972788_pt1 | contig 138414 bp, 138 predicted proteins | sample MGYA00242353_ERZ723900 | MGnify/ENA metagenome assembly ERZ723900 | reverse complement strand
TAAGGAAAGTGTTATGTGATATAATTTACTTATATATAATTAATTTATATTTATTATATTAAAAATTGACCAGCAGATTACGGAGGATGAAAAGTGAACGAGCAAAGAGAGATCGAGATAGATTTAAGAAAAGTTTTTTCCATGCTGAAAAAACGAATTCTATATATAATTTTAGGAACTCTGATCACAGCGGTGCTTGCCGGGTGTATAACAGAGTTTTTTATCACCCCCACCTATACCGCATCCTGCACGCTGTATGTTTACAGTAATACGGATCGTGTCAGCACGGATTCTTCCATCGGGCAAAACGAGATCACTGCGTCACAGCAGCTTGTAAACACCTATATCGTTGTGCTGGAAAGTGATCGTGTGCTTGAGGAAGTTGTGCAGAATCTGGATCTGGATATGACCGTTTCCCAGCTGCGTTCCATGATCTCATGCGCGCAGATCAACGAAACGGAGATTTTTAACGTAACCGTAACCAGTGCCAGCCCCGCCCTTGCAGCGGATATTGCCAATTCTATTGCCGATGTGGCGCCGGATGCCATTGTGGATACGATTAAAGCCGGCGGCGTAAGCGTGATCGATTATGCCAAGGTGCCGAGTTCGCCCTCTTCGCCGGATTTCAAGCTGAATATTTTGATCGGCGCTCTTGTTGGGCTGGTAGTTACATTCCTTATCTTCTTTATCCGCGAACTGTTTGATACCACCGTTACGGAAGAGGCGGATCTGGAAAGAGAATTTGAAAATATCCCCGTTATCGGAACCATACCCCGGCTGATCCCGTCCGCCGCTAAGGTGGAGGAGTCATCCGGCGGCGAAAATAAGCCGCGTACTGAGATCGGGAAAGGAGGCAGAAAATAATGGCTCTTTTCGGGAAAACTAAAAAAGCAAATCAAAAAAGTAAATCTTTTTCAAGGGAAGACCCTAAAAAAGTTTTAAATGCAGAATCCCCGTTTGTTGTGAAAGAGGCGTATTCCGCCATCCGAACCAATCTGCTCTTTATGCAAAAAGGGGAAAAATGCCCCGTTTTTGTTATAACCAGCCCTACTGCCAATAACGGCAAAACGATCAACAGCATCAATCTTGCCATCTCTTTTGCCCAGATGGGTAAAAAGACTTTGCTGATCGACGGGGATATGAGAAATCCCACCATTCACCGCATGTTTTCCATACCGGTTAAGAACGGCCTTTCGGAGATCCTTGCAGGGCTTACGGATAATATCACCGTTTCAAAAACGGAGATCGAAAATCTCTCCGTCCTGACCGGCGGAAAGATCCCGCCGAATCCGGCGGAACTCGTTTCCTCCTCCAGAATGGATAAACTGCTTGAATTTGTAAAAGAGCATTATGATTGTGTGTTTATTGATACGCCGCCTGTGAATCTTGTTACGGACGCAACCGTTTTCGCCCAAAAGACCACAGGTTATATCCTGATCATTAAAGCGAATATGACGGATATTGCGGAAGTAAAAACCGCCGTTTCCAATCTGGATAATATAGGCGGAAATATCCTTGGGTTCATTTTGAATGACGTTACTTCCGGCAGGCATAAATATTATTCTTATTACAAGAAATACGATTATAAATATAAATATTCTTACGGCTATGGTTACGGCTACGGCTATAAATAAACCGCTGGCGTAAAGGCTAAATTTCTTTTTAAGGGTTGCGAGAATTATGAATAAAAGAAAGGCTACTCAGCTGCTTGTGGAATTTTCGGTGGACCTTTCGTCTCTTCTGTTTGCAAATCTGATTTCTTTTTTGCTGTGCACGGCGATCCATAAGATCCCAAATCTTACAAAGCAGTCTGCATGGATCTATGTGATCTGCCTTGTGCTGTCTTTTTGCGTCATTTTTTTCGGCTTTTCGGTATCTCTGGATCTGTCGGTCAGAAACAGGCTGCGTGAATTTATTGCGGTTGTCAGAAACTGCCTTTTAACGTATATGACCCTTTCCGTAGCGCTCGTTCTTACAAGAAGTGATCTCGTAAACGGCAGGTATATGTTTCTGATCTCGCTGTTCCTTTTCATTTCGTTTTCCTGTATCAACAGGTATTTTACCAAGCGCCTTCTGATTCGCCATTTTTCGCATTCCGGGCTGGTAAATCTTGCGGGCGTCATTACGGTTGGCAGAAGGGCAGAAGATTTTGTTTCAAACCTTCAGCAGGACTGGACAAGGCATATCAAAGGCGTTGCCGTGATCGACGCCGAATATCAAAACGGAAATTACGTTTTTTCCGATGCTTTGAAATCTTCCGGCGGAAATGCCGTTGCGGCAAAACCAAAAGCAATAAAATACGTTTCTTCGGTTCCGGTTGTTGCCAATCTGGATAATGTGATCGACTGGGTCAAAAGGGAATCTCTGGACGAAGTCTATATCAATGTACCCTACGAGTATGAAAGCAAAATAGCGCAACTTGCCGAAGAGATCGAAAGCATGGGCATTATGGTTCACATTAATCTTCCCACGCTTGAAAAATTGGTGGAAAACAGCGAATTTGATAACGTGGAATGCACCATGGTGGCAGGCTACCCAACGGCAACGCTTACGGCTGCGCGCCAGCTGCCGCTTTCCGCCGTTATCTTTAAAAGAATTGTGGATATTATCGGCGGCTTTTTAGGCAGCCTGATTTCCTTGCCGGTCATACTTGTTGTTGCCGTGCCGCTGCTGATCGAATCCCGCGGTCCGCTCATTTTTAAGCAGCCGCGCATTGGAAAAAACGGCAGGGTGTTCAATATTTATAAACTGCGTTCCATGTATGTGGACGCGGAAGAGAGAAAAAAAGAACTGCTGGCTAAAAATGAAATGAACGGTTATATGTTTAAAATGGATAATGACCCCAGAATCACAAAAGTCGGCAGATTTATACGCAGAACCAGCATTGATGAACTGCCCCAGTTCTGGAATGTATTGAAAGGGGATATGAGCCTTGTGGGCACAAGGCCTCCCACGCTGGATGAATTTTCAAAATATGAAAGCCACCATAAACGCCGCCTTTCCATGCGGCCGGGCATAACCGGCATGTGGCAGGTCAGCGGGCGTTCAAAAATCAACAATTTTGAGGATGTTGTAAAACTGGATTGTGAATACATAGATAACTGGAGCGCCTGGTTGGATCTGAAGATCATGTTCAAAACCGTGGGCGTTGTACTCAGGGGGATCGGCGCGGAATGAAAAACGATTCGCATCTTAAGATCGCCATGATCGGGCATAAGCGGATCCCGTCGCGTGAGGGCGGCGTGGAGATCGTGGTTTACGAACTGTCCAGTTTCTTGGCAAAAGCCGGCAACCGGGTGGATGTCTATAACCGGGGCGGCAGTCATGTTTCCGGCAGCAGGTTCAAAAGCGAGGATATGCCGCTTGATCCGAAGGTTAAGATCATCACCGTGCCCACCCCGAAATCAAAAACGTTAAACGCTTTTGTTTACAGCTTTTTTGCGTCGCTCCGGGCGCTTTTCGGCGGATATGACGTTATCCATTTCCATGCCGAAGGCCCGGCGGTCATGTGCTTTTTGCCAAAACTTTTCGGCATACGCACGGTTGCAACGATTCACGGGCTGGACTGGCAACGGTCAAAATGGGGCGGTTTTGCTTCAAAATATCTTAAATTCGGTGAAAAAACGGCGGCAAAATATGCAGATGAGATCATTGTGCTCTCCCGCTCCGTTCAGGATTATTTTAAAAAGGAATACGGCAGGGAGACCGTTTATATTCCAAACGGCGTTCGTGCGCCGCAAATCCGGTCTCTTTCCTTGCTTGCAGAGAAATACGGTCTGAAAAAAGACGGGTATCTCCTTTATCTCGGCAGGATCGTTCCGGAAAAAGGCATTCACTATTTGATAGACGCCTATTCCGCGCTGCATACGGAAATGCCGCTTGTGATCGCCGGCGGATCCAGTCATTCACAGGCGTATTTTGAAGAACTGAAAGTAAAAGCGCAGGGCAAAAAGATCGTGTTTACGGATTTTGTGCAGGGAAGGGAATTGGAAGAACTGTATTCCAATGCGTATCTTTATGTTTTGCCCAGCGATCTTGAGGGAATGCCCATCAGCCTGCTGGAGGCAATGAGTTATTCCAACTGCTGCCTGACTTCGGATATAGAGGAATGCACGCAGGTGTGCGGCGATAACGCCGTTTACTTTAAAAAGAGCAATGTGAAAGATCTTAAAAACAAACTGGAATTTTTGCTCGGCAGCAGAGATGCTGTAGAAAACTATAAACAGCGCGCGGCGCAATATGTCCTTTCCCGCTACAGCTGGGAAAATGCCGGCAAAAAAACGCTTGCGCTTTACAGGGGTGAACCGCTTGAAGATACTGATCGTAAATAAATTTTTATATCCGAACGGCGGTTCCGAGACCTATATTTTTAAAATCGGCGAGCAGTTGCAAAAATGCGGTCATGAAGTGCAGTATTTCGGCATGGAGCACAGCGGCAGGATCGTGGGCAATCAGCTTGGTCTTTATACGAAAGATATGGATTTTCATACCGGATCCCTGCTTTCCAAATTTACATATCCCGTAAAAACGATCTATTCTTCCGATGCAAAGCGAAAGATGCTTGCCGTTTTAAAAGATTTTCAGCCGGATGCGGTTCATCTGAACAATTTTAACTATCAGCTTACCCCCACCGTGATCCTTGCCGTTAAGCAATATGAAAAAGAATCCGGCAGGCGGGTCAGGCTCGTTTATACAGCACATGATTATCAGCTTGTGTGCCCCAATCATATGATGATGACGCCGTCCGGGCAGATCTGCGAGAAGTGCGCGGGCGGTCATTCTATAAACTGCTTTAAAAATTCCTGCATCCATTCTTCAAAACTGAAAAGCATTATCGGTGCCGCGGAGGGCTGTTTCTGGCATTCCAAAAAGGTTTACAGATGGATAGATACCGTTATTTGCCCAACGGCTTTTATGGCGTCTAAAATCAATCAGGATCCCGTGTTCCGCGGTAAAACAAAAGTGCTGTATAATTTTATTGACAAGGTGGATAAAACGCCTGTTCAGAAAGAGGATTACGTTCTGTTTTTCGGCAGGTTCAGCGCCGAAAAAGGTATGGAAACGCTGATTGCCGCAAAGGATATTGACTTTGTTTGCGCGGGGAGCGGCCCTATGGAAGATGCGGTCAATCATTCTGCGCACATTAGAAATGTTGGCTTTAAAACCGGTAAAGAACTGGAAGAACTGATAAAAAAAGCGGCTTGCTCCGTTTATCCCAGTATTTGGTATGAAAACTGCCCGTTTTCCGTTATGGAAAGCATCTCTTACGGCACCCCGGTTGTTGGCGCAGCCATCGGCGGCATACCGGAGCTGATTGATGACGGCAAAACGGGATTTCTCTTTGCGCCCGGGAATGTAAAAGACTTTTCGGATAAAGTAAAGGCGCTTCTCGGCAACAAACAGCTTGCTTTAGAAATGCATAAAAACTGCCTGAATAAAAAGTTTATGACGGTAGATCAGTATTGTGAAAAGCTCTTGGAGATCTATAGTTAAAACGCGGATCCCATTTATAAAAAAACAGATTTTGTAAAGAAGGTAAATCATGTCTAAAAAATTAAACGGCACGGTCATCGTTACCTACCGCTGCAACGCCAGGTGCAATATGTGCAGCAGGTATAAACGGCCGTCTTCACCGGATGAGGAGATCAGTCTTGCTACAATAAAAAAACTGCCGCGGATGTATTTTACCAATATCACCGGTGGTGAGCCGTTTATCAGAACGGATCTTAAGGATATTGTGCGCGAACTGTATAAAAAGAGCGACAGAATCGTGATCTCCACAAACGGCTTTTTTACAGACAGAATTATAGACCTGTGCAAAGCGTTTCCGAATGTGGGCATTCGTATCTCTATTGAAGGTCTGGAGGAAACGAATAACGCGATCCGCGGCCTTCCGGACGGATTTAACCGCGGCTATGCCACGCTGAAGAAATTGGTGGAGATGAAACATCCGGATGTTGGTTTCGGCATGACGGTGCAGGACGCAAATGCAAAGGATCTGGTTCCGCTTTACGAGCTTTCAAATGAGCTTGATATGGAATTTGCAACCGCTTCGCTGCACAATTCTTTTTATTTTGTTGAGGCAAGAAATATTATTAAAGACAGACCTATGGTGGCGCAGAATTTTGAGGATCTCATCAATGAACTGCTAAAGAGCAACAGCCCTAAAAAGTGGTTTCGCGCCTATTTTAATCACGGCCTGATCAATTACATATACGGCCAGAAACGTCTTTTGCCGTGCGATATGGCGTTTGATACGTTCTTTATTGATCCGTATGGGGATGTTATGCCCTGCAACGGAACAAAAGAAAAAGAGGTCATGGGCAACCTCAACGAACAGAGCTGGGATGAACTGTGGAACAGCGCGCAGGCGGATACTGTGCGCAAAAAGGTTAGAAACTGCAGCAGAAACTGCTGGATGATCGGTTCCGTTTCGCCCGCTATGCACAAATATATCTGGGTGCCTGCCGCATGGGTTATCAAGCATAAGTTTCTCAACTTCTTTAAAGATAAAAAATACAGTATGTACGAACTGCCGATCGTGCGCGATTACAGGGACGGTAAAGTTACCAAAGCAGAACTTGACGCGCTTTCCACATGCGATATGCATGCCGATGTGAACGACGGCCTTTCTGAAAAATCCAAAAAAGCGTTGGTCGGCACCAGCGGTGAGGAAATTGTAGATGCTGATATCCAAAACCAGATGAACAGGTACTGATATGGCTGAACTGACCATTTTAACTCCGTCTTTTAACAGGAAAAAAGAGCTTCATGTTTTATTTGACTCCCTTTGCTGTCAGTCAGATAAAGATTTTGAATGGGTCATCGTGGATGACGGTAGTACGGACGGTACTTTTGAAACCGCACAGGTATTCAGGGCGCATGCGGATTTTCCGGTTAAGTATTATCAAAAAGAAAACGGCGGAAAACATACGGCGCTCAACTTTGCTTTAAAAAGGATCAATACGCCGCTTGTGTTTATTGTGGATAGCGATGACCGGCTTACTGAGAATGCGGTGAGAATCATACATGAAAAATACCGCGCATATAAGCACGAAACAGATCTTTGCGGCTTTAGTTTTCTGCGTCAAAGGGCAAACGGAGCCGGATACCTGACGAAACCTCTGCAAAAAGACAATATAAAATCTACCTATTGCGAACGGCTAAATCACGGTCTGGAGGGCGATATGGCAGAAGTGTGGTATACAGAGAAACTGCATGCTTTTCCGTTTCCGGAATTTAAGGGAGAAAAATTTTTGGGTGAGGATACGGTTTGGGTCAAACTTTCCGGCAAATATAAGATACGCTTTTTTAATCAGGCGGTGTATATTTCAGATTATTTAAACAGCGGTCTTACCCTGAACCGCCGCCGCCATAATATTCAGTCGCCAAATGGATGTGTGGCGCGTGCACAGGCTTTTTTGGATTCAGATGTGGATTTTAAACATAAAATCAAAGCCATGCTGCAGTATTTTATTTACGGCAGATTTGCCGGCAGATCACAGGCAGATCTTTTTAAAGCCACACAATACAAAAAACTTGCCCTGCTTTGTGCCGTGCCGGCGCAGTTCCTTTTTGAAATTTGGAAAAGAAAGTTTAAAACAGTTAAAAAATAAAAAGATTCGGTAGTGCTGTCTATGATCCCATTCAAACAAAAACTCCATAATGCTTTGCGTGATTTTTCTGATAATAATGCGGCTTTTCACAGAATCTATCTTTTTTACAGGTATGTTCAGTTTTCCTTTCAGGGGGCGGTTGTAAATACCAAAAGATTTTTCAGAAAGCACGGCGTCGGCGGTGGAAAATACAAAAAACTTTTGCCTTATAAAGACATTCATAACGGTGAAAGGTGTTTTATCATTGCAACCGGCCCGTCGCTTACGATGCAGGATCTGGAAAACCTTAAAAATGAAAAGACCATCAGCATGAATTCCATCTGCAAGCTTTATGATCAAACGGACTGGCGACCGACTTATTTTGCCGTGCAGGATGATAAAGTGTTTGAAACCTTGCAGGAGATCATCAGAGCGCATAGCGAAGTGCCGGTGTTTATCAGTGATAATGTGCCGTCAAGGTTTAAGCGCGAAAAAGCGTGGGTCGAATTTCCAACAGATACCAAGTATCATTCTTATGACATTTTAAAGCAGAAGTATTATGCCAGATTCAGCGATGACGCTTATGATATCGTCTATGACGGCTATTCCATAGCCTATTCCTGTATTGAACTTGCCGTATATATGGGCTTTAAGGAGATCTATCTGCTCGGCGCGGACTGCACTTATCTCGGCGAAAAAGAGCATTTTGTGGACAGCGGTGTTGAGGACCGTTCCAGAAAATACGCCACGCCAAAACTGATCGTGGGCTATGAAAAAGTGAAAGAATATGCGGATTCCCACGGAATCAAAGTGTTTAACGCCACACGCGGCGGCGTGCTTGAGGTGTTCCCCCGCGTTGATCTGGATGCTGTTTTAAAGGAGAAAAGCAGAGCATGAAAATCGTTGCCATAGTTCCCATGAAATTGAATAACACAAGACTGCCGCAGAAAAACACCAAGGCTTTTACAAACGGCAAACCGCTTTGTTATTACATTTTGAATACGCTGCTTAAAATAGACAGGATAGATGAAGTTTATGTTTACTGCAGCAATGAAAAGATTAAAGAGTACATTCCAAAGGACGTAAAATTTTTGAAACGTTCTCCGTCGCTGGATACGGATTCTACCTTAATGAATGAAGTGCTCAAAGCCTTTGCAGAGGATGTGTTTGCGGATATCTATGTTATGACCCACACCACGGCGCCTTTTGTTTCGGCAGAAAGCATAGAAAAGGGGCTGGACGCGGTTTTGAGCGGCATGAACGATTCGGCGTTCGCTGCTAAAAAACTTCAGGATTTCCTTTGGAAAAACGGAACGCCGTTTAATTATTCGCTGGAAAATATTCCGCGCACGCAGGATCTGGATCCGCTTTATGAGGAAACAAGCGGTTTTTATATCTATGAAAGATATGTGATCACCGAAATGGGCAGGCGCATCGGTCAGAATCCGTTTATTGTGGAGGTCAACGAGATCGAAGCGGTGGATATAGACGAAAAAGAAGATTTTGAGATTGCGGATGCAATCTATAATCATATTTACAGAAAGCGTGGCGCGGATGAATAAAATACTTGAGGATTTCAGAACCAAACTGAATCGGGATGAATGTGTTTACGGCATTTTTATGAAAACCGGCGATCCCATGTTCGTTGAGGCGGCAAGCCTCGGCGGATTTGATTACGTGATTTTGGATACGGAGCACGGCCCCGTTTCCATAGAAAATCAGCAAAATAATATTCGTGCGGCAGAAGCGCGCGGCGCCGTGCCGATTATCCGGCTGAAGGATTCCGGCGAAAACACGGTGGGCAAAGCGTTGGATATAGGCGCTTACGGCATACAGGTGCCGCAGATTAATTCTGCGAAAGACGCGGAAAAAGTAGTAAAATTTGCAAAATTCTATCCTTACGGAATGCGCGGCGTGTGCCGTTTTGTGCGTGCTGCCGATTATTCCGCTATGGATCGGTATGAATATTTTGAGGATTCAAAAAACCTGCTTATCATCCTCCAACTGGAGGGGGTTCAGGCGATTGAAAATCTGGATGAGATCCTTGAGGTGGATGGGGTGGATATCCTGTTTATCGGCCCTTATGATCTTTCGCAGTCCCTTGGCATTCCGGGGCAGGTAAATAACCCGAAAGTTGTGCAAGAGATGAAAAAGATCGTTGCCAAGGCAAAAAAGAAGAATAAAGTGATCGGCACTTTTGTGGATACGCCGCAGGATCTTGTGATGTGGCGTGATCTCGGTGTAAAATATTTAAGTTATTCGGTAGATGTCGGCATTTTTCTGGACGCGTGCCGAGATCTGAACAGATCTTTTGAGAAATAATTTTATGCTAAAACAAACTTTTGCTGCTGATATATCATGAATATGCCGGTGCAGCCGGCAGAAAATTCGGAAAAGAGAGGTGAAACAGGCGCGTGAAGTTTAAATTAAAACTGAATTTTACATTAAGTGTTTATGATATTTACGCCGTTCTCATTCTCCTTTTTCCCATCTGTTTCTCTATAGGCGGCATTTTCGGATATTATGACGAGATGATAGGGGCGGTTTCCTTCGTTTTTGTATGGTTTCTTATGATCACAAAGCGGCTTGACCGAAACAGCCGGCAGATTATGATCGCGATTGCCGCCGTTTCCGTGATCGGGCTGGTCTCCAATCTGGTCAGCAAACTCATTACGCAGCCGTTTCCCGTCTTGGTCGATCTTTTGTGGCTTTGGAAAACGTTTGCGCCGTTTATTGCTTCTGTTTATCTGATGCGTAAAGATCATGTTCGCCGCCGCGTTGTAAGTGCTCTTGTTATGCCGTCAAAACTTGCCATTGTTGTGTTTTTTCTGCTTTCATTGGTTGGTCAGGTTGTGGATATCGGTTTTATACCGTCCGATTCTTTGTTCGGGCTCAGGATATTCGGTATCTCATGGATGCGCGGCATCTCGTTTGGCTGGGTTGTATTTTGCTGTGTTGTGATCCTTGCGCTTTCTGAGATCAGTTCAAGATCTTTCTTTTTGTATACTGCCTTGGCGTGTGTTCCTATGATCTTAACACAGGCAGCGCTTGTATATTGCTTTGTGTTCTGCGTAATCTTTATGGCAATTATGTTCCGCAAGCAGGATAAGTTTAAACTGCGCTATGTTATTCCTATCGTGGCGGTTGTGGTCTTGTTTACATGGCGGGATATCCAGCAATATCTAATTTCTGATTCGATCCGAAAAACGCTGATCATCTACGGCGGCAGAGTGGCAAATATGTATTTTCCGCTCGGTTCCGGCTTTGCTACCTATGGTTCCGAAATGGCGCAGAGGTATTATTCACAGCTGTATGATCTGTTTGGCTGGCGTAATTCCTGGGGCTTTGGGCCTGACAGTACATTCCTCAACGATAATTTCTTCGCCAGCATTATCGGGCAGTTCGGCTGGATCGGCTTTGCCGTGTATCTTTACGCCATGTTCCGCCTGTTTATGATGGTGAATTCCAAACTCGTTAAAAAGAGAATTAAAATAACCGGCATTGCCACTGTGCTCACCATGCTTGCTGTTATGATCGGCAGTGCCTCCGTAAAATCCATGATGGGTATCTGCACCTTTGTTGTGCTTGGGCTCGTTGCAGCAGAAGTGCAGTCAAAGGCAAATGCGCAGAGTCAATTATTAAAGCAAGAGGGCGAATGATATGATCTCTGTGATCGTACCTGTGTATAACGTTGAAAACTATCTTGATAAATGTCTTGGCAGCATTGCTTCACAAACCGTAACGGATCTGGAGGTCATCCTTGTGGATGACGGCTCATCCGATATGTCGGGAATGATCTGTGATGCATGGGCAAAGAAAGATGCAAGATTTCGTGTGATGCACCGCCAAAACAACGGCGTAAGCAGTGCGCGAAATGCAGCGCTCCAAGCCGCCAAAGGCGATTTTATTGCGTTTGTGGATGCGGACGACTATATAAATAAAGATATGTTTCGGCTTTTGCTGAATGCTTTGGCAGAGGATGCCGATATAGCTGTATGCGGGTTTAACACGGTGGAACAGGGTGCTGTTTCTCAGGTGCTGTGTGATGAAAAAATGTGTGTGAACAGTGCCCAAGCCGCACGTCTTTGTATTCAAAAGGGCGAATGGGGTCTTGTGATCTGGAATAAACTTTTCCGGCGCAGTGTGGTCTTTTCCGGCGCAGAGCCGGTCAGATTCCCGGAAGATATATTCATCGGGGAGGATGCATTGTGGCTCATTGAAGTTTGCTGCAGATCCCAAAAGGCGGTATATGTGCCTGAAGTGTGTTATTATTACATAAAACGGCAAAACAGCGCGGTGTATAAAAGCAAGCGGGAAAGGCTTGTGGAAAGCAGCGCGTCAAGATATGCATCTGCTGTTCGGGGTTATGAAATATTAAAAAACGCGGGAAATTCCTGCGCTTTTCTGATGTTTAGGCGCGGTGTTTTTTCCGCAAGGGATATTGCCTGCGCAGCTTACTGCGAATCAAATGAAAAAGTGTATCGGGAATGGATAAAAAAATTTCATTCGGCGCTTTCGGATTATAAAAAAATGGTTGGCAAAGGCAAAGATATTCTGTTTCTGTTGAAAAATGATATACTTTATTACGCCATGCAGTTTCATTTTCCAAAGAAATGGGTGCAAAAACTGCTTCAGTTTAAATAAACCGCGCGGTGCAGCAGGGGAAGGGGTCTGTGTATGAAAGTCGGCATCATCACGTTTCAAAGGGCGGATAATTACGGCTCTTTGCTGCAATGCTATGCGTTGTACAAAAGCGTTGAGAGTTTCGGAGTAGATGTAGAGGTTGTGGATTACAGAAACCCGTATATTGAAAGGGCATATGTTGGGCTGCCGAATTTCAGAAAAAATTTTATCATCTGGGGAAAACAGGCGTATACCCGTTTCTCCAATTACTCCAATGTTCTGAAAAAACATGCGGCTTTTGAAAAACTCATTGGCAGCATTCACTTTTCCGAAGGGTTAAAAAAGAAAGATATCTTGCATAACGGTTTGGATTATGACCTAATCTTTACTGGCAGTGATCAGATCTGGAACCCGGTCATGACAAACGGTTTTGACGATGTGTATTACCTGAATTTTCCCGGAAATTTTTTCAGATGTTCCTATGCGGCAAGCCTTGGAAATTCCAAAAGTAAAAAACTGGATCCTCAAAAGCTTAAAACCAGAATAGACCGAATGGATAGGATATCCGTTAGGGAGCAAAGCGCATGCGAAACGATTTACGCGCTCACCGGTAAAAATGCGCAGGTATGTGTGGATCCCACGCTGCTGCTCAGCAGAAAAGAGTGGGAAGCCCTTTGTGAAAAAGCGGATATCGATACAGAGGAAAGGTATATTCTGCTCTATTATCTGGATGATAATAAGGATTTGGTTAGAATTGCACAGTCACTTGCAAAAAAGCATTCTGCAAAGATCATCTGCTGCAACAAAAACCCGGTCTCCGGTGAAAATATTCAGTGGATCGGCGACCTTGGCCCTGTGGATTTTGTTAAATTGGTGAAAGATGCAGCGGCCGTTGTGGCGTCATCCTTTCACGCCGCTGTCTTTTCCGTAATATTCGGCAAGGCGCTATATGCCATTCCGCATCCCGAAACGGGCGAAAGAGTGAAAACGCTGGCAGCGCTTTGCGGGTTTTCAGACGGATTTTATAAGTCCTTTGAAGATTTTGAAAGCCGAAACGGCGTCTCATTGCCTGTTTCCTATGATTATACGAATCTTCAGAAAGCCGTTGCGGAATCCAAAGATTTTATCAACAATGCTGTTGAAACGGCAAAACGCCGAAACCAAGTTCCCGAAAGGTAGTGTTGATTTGAGCAGAGGCAAAGAACTTGCTAAAAATACCGCAATTCTTACATTTGGTAAGGTCTGCACCCAGTTTATCAGTTTTTTCCTTCTTCCGCTGTATACTGCCATTCTGGATACGGCGGAATACGGCACCTATGATCTTCTTATCACTTATGCAACGCTGCTTTTGCCGCTGTTCAACTGGCAGTTGGATCAGGGCGTTTTTCGGTTTATGCTGGAGGTAAGAGATAACCGTGCGGGGCAGACAAAATTGTTTTCTACCATTTTTACCGCCAATACCGCGCAGTCGGCAGCCTATGTGGCGATTCTGCTTCTGGTTTCCAAATTTGTGGATCTGCCAAATGTTTGGTTCCTCGCGGCGTATGTTGTTGCACTCATTTATCTTAATCTGCTCCTCCAGTTTGCAAGAGGGCAGGGCAGAAACGTGGTTTATGCCGTTGCCGGCATTATTTCGGCGTCCGCCACCGTTGTGTTTAATGTGATCACGCTTGTTGTGCTGAAACTGGGTCTTAACGGCCTTTACATATCTACGCTTGCCGCGTATTTTCTGGCAGTTGCTTATCTCTTTTTCGCTTTGAAACCGTGGAGATATTTAAGAATTAAGCAGGTTAAACTTTCTGTTTTAAAAACCGTCTGCCGTTATTCTTTGCCGCTTATTCCGAATAATCTTGCCTGGTGGGTCGTTAATGTGTCAGACAGGCTGATCGTTTCTCACATTCTGGGCGTGGGGCAAAACGGCATTTATACCGTTGCAAATAAATTTTCAAATGTTTTTATCTCCTTTTATAATATTTTTAATCTGTCTTGGACGGAATCCGTTTCTCTGCATTATCAGGATGAGGACAGGGATCGGTTTCTGAGCGAAACGATCACTACGCTGTATAAACTGTTTTCGTGCGCCTGCCTTGGAATCGTAGCGCTGATGCCGTTTATTTTCCCGATTCTGATCAATGAAAGTTACGGCGAGGCATATCCTCAGGTGCCGATCCTGATGTATGCCATGCTGATGCGTGTAATTGTGGGCCTCTACAGCTGTATCTACATCGCCATGAAAAACACCAAAAAAGTTGCTTACACTTCCGCCGCTGCGGCAGTGATCAATATCGTGGTGCATCTGCTGCTTATCAATAAGATCGGTCTTTTTGCAGCCTCCATTTCCACTTTTGTTGCGTTTGGAAGCATGGCGGTCATCCGCTATATAGATGTAAACCGGTATGTAAAAATGAAGATCTCAACCCCCGTGCTTGTATCTTCTTTTGTGCTGGGTATCGCGCTGATGATATCGTATTATCAGCAGAATACAGTGCTTGATGTGATTTTCCTGATCATCGTTTGCGTTTATGCCGTTGCAATGAACTGGAAATTCGGCCTTAAATGCCTTGCCGAGGCAAAAGAACTGCTGCTTAAATTTAAAAACAAAAAACAGCAGTAAATACTGAAAAGTAAAACAGCCAAAGCAAAGCGCTTTGGCTGTTTTTTATGGCTTGATCCGGGCACAACCTGTTTAATTGGAAACAGAGTTTCTAAACAGATCCGAAATACGGTTTGCCAGCGCTTTGTATTTCGGCAGATCCAGATTGAAGTCCTCTGCCAGAATCCGGTCTGCGCACTGCCGGCATTTTTTCAGCGTTTCCATATCTTCCAGCATATCGGCAATTTTCAGATCCGGCAGCCCGTGCTGGCGGTTTCCGAAGAAATCGCCCGGCCCGCGCAGTTTCAGATCCTCATCGGCAATCTTAAATCCGTCGCTGTATTTTTTCATCGTCTTAAGTCTTTGCATTGCCGTGTCGCTTTTGCTGTCTGATACCAGTATGCAGTAGGACTGGGCTTTGCCGCGTCCAACCCTGCCGCGCAACTGGTGCAGCTGGGATAGCCCAAACCGCTCCGCGTTTTCAATCACCATAACCGTGGCGGCAGGCACGTCAACGCCCACTTCAATCACGGTGGTTGCCACAAGCAGTTTGATATCTCCGTCCGCAAAGGCACGCATCACGTTCTCTTTTTGCGCCGGTTTCATTTTTCCGTGTAAAAGACCTATATTTATGCCTTTAAAATCGCCGTTTGCAAGTTCTTCGGCGTATTTTTCGGCAGAGATCATATCTGTGCTTTCGCCCTCTTCTACCAGCGGGCAGACTATGTATGCCTGATTACCGGCAGCGATCTGCTTTTTTATAAAGGTGTAGATCCTTTTGTGATAGCGCGAGTCAACCACATCCGTGCGCACGGTTTGTCTGCCCGGCGGCAGTTCATCCAATACGGAAATATCCAGATCGCCGTAGATCATAAGCGCAAGTGTGCGCGGTATCGGGGTGGCGCTCATAACCAGGGTGTGCACCTCCTCGCCTTTCATGGCAAGGTTTGCCCGCTGGTTTACGCCGAACCGGTGCTGTTCATCCGTGATTACAAGGCCTAAATTTTTAAATTCCACATCGTTTTGAATCAGCGCGTGCGTGCCGATTACCAAATCGGTCTCGCCGTCGATCAGTGCCTCTTTGATCCGGCGCTTTTCTTTTTTTGAGGTGCTGCCGGTCAGCAGATCGGTTTTGATTCCGGCGCTGCCCAGCATCTCAAGTAAGGTCTCGGCATGCTGCGCGGCAAGGATCTCCGTTGGCGCCATCAGCGCGCACTGGTATCCGTTTTTTACAGCGGTGTAAATGATGCCGGCGGCAACAGCAGTCTTGCCGCTGCCCACATCTCCCTGAAGCAACCGGTTCATCGGGTAGCCGCTTGCCATATCCGCGCAGCATTCCCGCATGGCTCTTTCCTGCGCGCCCGTGGGTTTGAACGGCAAAAGTTTTAAGAACGCGTCAGTGTGATCGGTTTTCAGAACGGCTTTTGTGCGCACTTTACGTCTGCCTTTCAGTTTCAGCAGACCGAGTTGCAGCGCCAGCAGTTCTTCAAAGATCAGCCGGTCACGCGCTTTTTCAAGGCTCTCTCTATCCTGCGGAAAATGAATCTGGCGAATCGCAAAATCCAGTGAAACCAGTTTGTATTCCAGCCGGATTTCTGCCGGGAGCGTTTCCTCAAACCGATCCGAATTTTCCAGCGCGGTTTTTATTACCTTTTCGATCGCTTTGGAATTCAGCCTGCCTGTGGCGTGATATACAGGCCGGATGGCATCGCTGTTTTCTGCCTTTTCAATTTCTGGAGAAGCCATAGATGCGCTGGTCAGCGTCCGCTCTATCTTGCCGTAGAGAATGTAACTGCCATACAGTTTCAGCGCGGCGGCGAGATATTTGTTGTTGAATAGGGTAACGTGTATCACAGTATGTCCGTCGGTGAAATCGCATTTATAAAGCGTCATTCCTTTGCGCACAAAATGTTCCTTCACCTGGGAGATCATCGTAGCTTCAATGCACGCCACAGACCCGCTTTCGCACTGTAAAACGGTTTTTTTATCCGATCTGTCCTCATAGGTTCTCGGGTAATGCTCTATAAGATCCCGCACGCTGAAAATGCCGAGCTTATGAAAAAGCCCGGCTTTTTTTTCTCCCACACCTTTTATATACTGAATACTGCTGTTTAGATCAAGCATTTTACTCCACTGAAATAATAAAATAGTATATCGGCTGTCCGCCGTTTACAACACTGATCTCTATATCACCGAATTTATCTTCCAGTCTTTTTCTAAGGGCTTCCGCGTCATTTTCGTCCGCGTCCTCGCCATAGATCAGCGTTACGATCCCGCCGTCATATTTTTTGATCAGTCTGGATGCGGTTTTAAAAGCGATGTCCACTTTATCGGCGCCCACATATCTGATCTTGCCGTTGCAAAGGCCCATGATCTCGCCCTGCTTAACGGGGATGCCTTCCACTTCGCTGTCTCTTGCGGCAAAGGTTACCAGAGCGGTGGAAACATTTTCAGCAGCCTGCGTCATCTCAAGGGCGTTTTCATCCGCGCTTGCCTCCTCGTCAAACATCAGCATGGCGGAAATGCCCTGGGGGATCGTTTTGGTTTGCAGCACTTTCACTTTGCGTCCGTCGGCCAGGCGCGCCGCCTGCTCGGCAGCCATAATTATGTTTTTGTTGTTTGGCAGCACAAACACCGTCTTTGCCGGCGTGGCGTTAATGGCGTTCAGAATATCATCTGTGGAGGGGTTCATCGTCTGCCCGCCGCTTACCACAATATCCGCGCCGATATCTTTAAACAGTTCCGTGAGCCCGTTGCCGGCACATACAGCCACAAAGCCGTATTCGTTTACAGGATCGGCAGGAACCAGTGCTGCCTTGTTATCGTCTTCGTTTTCACTGATTCCCTCCTGCGCGTTTCGGTGCTGATAGCGCATATTGTCAATTTTAATATTGATCAGCTGGCCATATTTCAGCGCCGCTTGGATCACATTGCCCGGCTCGTTGGAATGCACATGTACCTTGATAATGTCATTGTCGTCCACCACAACAACGCAGTCGCCGATAGATTCAAGAAACGCCCTCAGTTTCAGCGGGTCTTTTTCTTTGGCATTTTTAGATTTTTCTATTAAAAATTCAGAGCAGTAGCCGAATTGAATATCGTCCGATGCATTGGCAACCGTGTTTTTCGGTTCTTCTTTCGGCGCTTGTTCCGGCGCCTCAAGCGGCTGCACAATCACATTGTTCGCAAACACGCTGTGGAATCCCTCAAAAATCAGCACAAGGCCCTGACCGCCTGCATCCACTACTCCCGCCTGTTTTAAAACGGGCAGTTGCTCCGGCGTTTTGGCAAGCGCTTCTTTTGCCGCCATCATAGCGGCAAAGGCAACCTCCATTGGGTCGTCCACCGTTTTTGCCAGTTCCGTTGCGGCCTCGCTCGCTTTTCTAACAACGGTTAGAATTGTGCCCTCTGTGGGTTTCATTACGGCTTTGTATGCTGCTTTTACGCCAAGTTCAAAGGCTTTTGCAACATCTTTGCCGTTTGCCTCGTCCAGTTCTTTAAAGCCTTTGGAAAATCCCCTGAAAATCAGGGAAAGGATAACGCCGCTGTTGCCACGCGCCCCTCTTAAAAGCGCCGAGGCACATTTGGATGCCGCCTCGCCTATGGAACAGCTGTCCGGCAAAACGGCCATTTCTTTTGCCGCCGCGCCGATCGTCATGCTCATATTTGTGCCGGTATCGCCGTCCGGAACCGGGAAAATATTGAGTGCGTCAACGGATTTGCGGTTGTTTGAAATATGATTTGCTGCGGAAATTACTCCGTCGCGAAACATTTTACCTGTAAGCATTTCAGAATAATCTCCTTTAGTTGATTGCGTCTACATAAACGTTGATTTTTGAGACTTTCAGATCGGTAACCGTCTCAACGCTGTATCGAACTTTGTTTGTTATGCTGCTGGCGATCGCGTTTATATTTACGCCGTAGGAAACAGCGATATGCAGGTCGATCACCAGGCTGCCGTTTATGCTCTTTACACTTACGCCGCGGTTATAATTCTCTTTATCCGCTTTGCTGGAAATAATTGCTTTCAAACTCTGCATCGGGCTGGAATTTACCATTCCCGTAACGCCGAAACAGGATTGCGCAACTTGCCCCACCAGTTTTTCAAAATAGTTGTTCGTGATTTCTATATATCCGTTCGGATTTTCAAATTTGATCATAACAAACCTCCGTTCGTTTCTGCCACTTGCCTGGTCCATTCATGATTATAATATATTTTACCCGCCTTATCAAGGCAAATCACACGCTTTGTGCAAAAGTTACACGCTTTTGCACGGTTCATTTTGAAAGCGGTTAATCCGCCTCAAAATACCAGTCTTCTATATTGGAAAAGCAGTCGTAATAATTGCCCTGCACGTCTCCGTTCATCGTTTTGGTAAAGCAAATCATCGCGCGCCTGTAAACAAGCGGTATAAAGGGCATTTCATCGGAAAATTTCAGCAGAAAATCACCGATCTGGCCGCTGCCGTCCATATATGCATGATAGGCTGCGGCGCTTGCGCTCCCTGCCGGGTCAATGCCGTAGCGCGCGCTTCCGTCGCTGTCAAAAAACGGTCTCAGGCTCATATCCGGCGGCAATTTGATCTCCCCTATATAAAGGTTAAACTGCTCTTTGGAGATCCTGTCAAAATATCTGGCGTCATCCTCTTCATAGATCGTAACGTCGAACCCCGCCTCTTCTAATTGCTGCTCAATCAGTTTCGCGCAGGCAGTTCTTTCCGCGTTGGAGGAATTGACTACAATGGAAATATCGTTGCCTGAAACGCCGCTTGTCTGCAGAATCTGCCTTGCGGCATCGGCGTCGCCCTCCTCAGCAAACAACTGCGTTTCGGAAAGTTCAAACTGCGGGTTAAAGATGCCGGTGGATGCCTGCGCAAATCCGCCGTAAGCGCTTCTCGCAAGCGTGCCGCGGTCAATGGCAAGCGAAATCGCGCGCCGCACATCGGCGTTGGCGGTGATTCCGCTCTTGTTGTTTACGCCGATAAATACCAGATTATTCATATTGATCAGCCTTTTATTGGCAGTGATCCTGCGAGAGGAATTGCTGCTCAGGTCCCGAAATGCAAAACTGATATTGCCGATATTCACCGCGTTGTCTATGGAATCCTCGGATGCAATATTTTCCAGATGAATCACCGTGATATGCGGTTGAAATCCGTTTTGCGTGTTTGCTTTCAGCACGGTTTCGCCGTTTTCATCGGCATAGTAGTATCTTCCGTTCCCGATCGGGTAATTACCCGAACTTTCGGAACTGACGATCGGAAAAACCAGCAGATTGTGCACATACGGATCCGGTGCGTTCAGGCTGAAAACGATCTCTGATTCGGAACGTGCCCTGCAGGAGTCGATCTCTCCAAGTGAAGATCCCCAGTAAGCGGAATCTTTTGCGGCGTTGAAAGAACTGACCACATCGTCTGCCGTCAGCACGGTGCCGTCCGTAAACTGCAGGCCTGCCGTTATGCCCACAACAAGCGTTTCGCGGTCTTCATATTCATAACTGGAGGCAATGTTAAGACTTGCCTTGAAATTTTCATCAAGGTCAAACAAACTCTCAAAAACGAGCTGGCTCAGCACCTGGTTATTTAGCGTCCGTGCCGCAAAAGGATCCAGGCTGTCCGCCTGTGTGTAACTCAGTTTAAAGGTGCTGTTGTCTTCGCGTATAACGGTTTCCTGTTCTATAATAGCGGGATTTGTCTGCGTTTCGCCGCTTTCCGATTCGGAGCAGGCGGTAAGGCAAAGGGCAAGGATAACCGCCGCAAGAATCATAGCCGTAATTCTTTTTGCCATGTTTACCTCCTGAATCCTTCTGTATAAACGGTCTTCCCGGTCTTATCGTCTATTTCAAAAAAGCAGCCTTCGCAGGTGCATTCCCCGCTTGGGTTCTTGAATCGAACCGGCAGGTTCGTGCGCATCTTTCTTATGGCGCATTCCGGCTCAACGCCTAAAACGGATTGCAGCGGGCCGGTCATTCCCAAGTCGGTAATATATCCTGTGCCGTTCGGCAGAATCTGATTGTCCGATGTCTGCACATGCGTGTGCGTGCCGAACAGCGCGCTGATTCGCCCGTCCAGATAAAAACCCAGCGCTCTTTTTTCGCTCGTTGCCTCAGCGTGAAAATCAATAATAATGAGTTTTGCTCCCTCCGCTTTGGCTTTTTCAATCATTTCATCTGCCGCGTCAAACGGGTTTTTTATGGGGTCAAGATAAACAACTCCCTGCAAATTGATCACAGCGGCTTTGATATAGCCTTTGTCTATGATTACCATTCCATGCCCCGGCGCGCTGCCATGGTAATTTGCCGGGCGGATGATAAATTCATTTTCTTCCAGATAATCGCTTATTTCCGGGCGTTTCAGGCTGTGGTTCCCAAGTGTTATCACATCTGCGCCCGCGTCAAACACGGCGTTTGCCGATTTTGGCGTGATCCCGTTGCCAACAGCGGAATTTTCAGCGTTCACAATCGTCAGATCGCTTTTGTAATTTCTCTTCAGCCCGGGCAGAACTTCGCGCAGATAGTCGCACCCGGCGGCAGATACAACATCGCCTATTGTAAGTATTTTCAAATTTACACCGATTCTATACTTTAATTTTTAATTATTATACAATATCCCGCCGGCAAAAACAATATATAGCAAATTGTTTATTTTTAATTTACACACTTTTAAAATTTCAAAATAAAACTTGACAAATTGTTTTTATAGGTTATAATAGTAAACGCATTGATTGTGCAGATCATTATATAGAGGTATAGTGTAACGGTAACACACCGGACTCTGACTCCGTTATTTAAGGTTCGAATCCTTATACCTCTGCCAAAAGAAAAAGAACACTCGCGCAGTGTTCTTTTTTCTTTTTGTAAAATTGTAAAAGGATTCGAAGAATCCTTTAGCCGAGGGCATTTTAATGCCCGAACGCCGAGGTTCTGCCTTGCATTTGCAAGGCAGGTTCTCATACCTCTGCCATAAAGCGTTACCAAAAAAGATATAACGCTGAAAAAGCCCGATTTATCGGGCTTTTTTTATTGCCATTAAGCAGAATATTATTTTACAAAATCATAGATGTTTTTATAGTCATTTCTAAAACTGCAAGGATTTGAACCTTAAATCATAAGTATTAAATATTCGGTATAGCACACCTCTATTAGCTTGTGGTTGCTAGTTTGAGTTTAACTTGGGGTGCTACAAGACCACAAGTGAACATACCAAAAGAATTATATATTATATAGCAGAAGAAAAAGTATTAGGTATCTATATTATTAAAAATTTTGTCATCAAAAAAATCTTTTATTGAAATACCAAAACCACTACATATTTTTTTGATTGTTCCAAAACTTGGATTTTTACTTTTTTCACCAATAACACTATAAATAGTAGTTGCTATAAGTCCACTAAGAGCTGCTAACTCATTAATTGTTATTTTATTTTCTGCACATAAATTTAATATTCTTGTTTTTATTGCATCATTGATTTCCATTTTTTTATTTTGTGATAAATTATTATTACGATGTAACGTAATAATTGTTGTTTATAAGTATGATATTATGAAGGTAGAAAAAACATGTTGTTTTCAAAACATAGAAATATTTCAGCTAAAGAATATGAAGAAATACAAAGCATTCAAGTGTTTGGTTCATATAACGAAACTGGAGATAGTAATATCTTGTTTCATTATAATTATAATACCACGATAAGCAATAGAATTTATATTTTTAATTTATGCGTCCTGTTTCCGACGGCACATTTCCTGCATATCGGTTTTGATTCCAGGCAACTCAAAACGGAAATACTGTGCCTTACTTTTGAATTCTATTGGTTAACGGTTTTCTGTATGTTGTGTTTTAGAATCGGATTCAAAAAATATACGAAATGCCGTGGGCAGCGCATAGGTGGTTTGAATCTCCTGTGTGGTTGCCCAAGTGAAAGCAGGCGATTTTTCGGCGCACAGAATATGGTAACAGGTCATCTGCCATTTTATGTGTGTAAAAATGTGCACACGGTGCATTTGTCTGCAAAGTTCAACAGGCTGAATACCGAAGTTGCCGGCGGCTTGCAGTGCTTGGTTTGCATCTAATTTTCCGGGAACATTGGGCAACTGCCACAACCCGGCAAGCAGACCGCCTTCGGTGCGTTTTGTTAAGGCGTAACGGTCTGCGCATTGCAGTAAAAAGACGGTGCGTTCTTCCAATCGCTTCTCCTTTTTTGGCAGCTTTACCGGATATTTCTGCACGGTTGCGCTCGCATATGCCCGGCAGAAGTCCTTTGCCGGGCAAACAGCGCATTTGGGCGATTTGGGCGTGCAGATCGTTGCGCCCAACTCCATCAGCGCCTGTGTAAATTGCCCGCAGTGTTCTTTGGGATAGATCTGTTCCAGTTTTTTTGCAATTTCATTCTTTGTTTGCGCGCGGTCGATCGGTGCGTCATTTGCCGTCATGCGCGTGATAATGCGCAGCACATTGCCATCCACGGCAGCGTGCGGCAGATTGAAACAGATGGAAGCAATGGCACCGGCGGTGTACGGCCCTATGCCGGGCAGCGTGCGGATATCCTCATAACGGCTTGGAAAACTGCCGCCGTATTGCGTTTCAATGACGCGTGCCGCTTTTTGCAGATTTCGTGCGCGGTTATAATAACCCAGCCCCTCCCACAGTTTGAGCAGCTGGCTTTCCGGCGCCTGTGCCAGTGCGCGAATGTTGGGGAGTTGTTCTAAAAAACGAATGTAGTATGCCCGTACAGCCTCCACACGCGTTTGCTGCAGCATGATCTCCGAGAGCCAAACGTGGTAAGGCTCCGTATCCTGCCGCCAGGGCAGGGCGCGCGCGTTCTGTTTATACCAGGGCAGCAGGGTGTCCGGTAATTGTTTGTAAATGGAATCGGTCGTTTTCAAGAGAACCTCCTTTATATGGATGAAAGCATTGCGAAACGGGTTGACCATTAAGATCGTAGCGTCAGTGCATAGATATCGGCATGCACTGCATTCACTGCGGAGCCGATTCGCATACAGGGAACGGCAAGTGTAGAATTTGTTATATTGCTTTTTCGAATGGTTCCGTCATGGACAAAAATACCTCTGGCTTCTTTTCTTCTGTTCCCGATTTTTATTATGGTCTTTCCTTCCGCGGCAAGGATCGAAAGAGTAAATCGTTTTTTTAAAGGCAGCCGGCAGTGAAAAGTATAGGTATATCCTTCCCGTGTAAAGCCAAGATTTCCGTTTTCGGTTATTCGTATGTCATAAGTGCCGTATGGTGCGTCCGCTTCCATAAGGATCTGATCTTTTTTTAGGTCATACAAGATTAAATCGATCTGTAATTCTGCCGGTATGTTTGCACAGGTAATTCCTGTATTTATATAGGAAACACCTCAGGGAAGATGCAGAACCCTTCCGGCTTTTGCTTCTCCTTTGCAGATGCAATTCTGCGGATCCAGCACGAAACAGACGGCTGCGGCGTCAGAAAGGACGCAACTACTTGTTTTGTTCTGCGGTCAAATGTTTTGAAGGTTTGTTTCCCGGTTTGTCCCCATGTTTTTTCGGCAATCAGCACAGCGCTGTCGGCAAAACGGCGAAACAGATCAGATTCGCTCAAGCCGGATGCACGCCGGTCGATATTGTCATTCCAGATCGAGAATGCGGCGCCCTTTATATGGTGTTCACCGGCAGGCAGGTCTATGTATTTTGACCTTTTTTCTGTTTTGATTTTGACCCGATTCGGTTTGAATTCTCTAAAGATTTTTTTCTTGTTTAACAAATCCGTATAACTGCCCCGTTTGCCGCTTCCGTTCGGCACCATATAAAGCAGTGTGTCGATTGCATTGATCAGATCATATCCCAGATCATACATTTCTTTTCCGTCTGCCCAGTCGCTTGACCAAAGATCCATTTGCACGTCCTTTACGGCGCTTTGCAGGATGGGCGTTTCGGGCTTGTCTTTGATCCAAGTCAGTCCGCCCCAGAGGCGTACGGGATTTGTCTTTTTGATGTGGGGGATGATCTCATTTAAAAATGTTCTGTACGCGCTGAAATTACTGAGAAATTCATCCGCCCCGATATGAACGGTTGTGCCGCGCGGAAAAACGGGCTCATCACCGCAGGTGTATTTGTCAAAGATCTGTTTGATGAATTCTATTGTTTCCGGCTTGCTGATATCCAGATGGTCGCTTAGCGGACGGTGCTTTGCAAGCGGGGATTTTTGCCCCAGCACCATATGCTGCGGAAAAATTTTTGTGAATGCCAGCGCGTGTGCCGGAACATCAATTTCGGGAACAATGTTTACGCCTTTGTTTTTAGCCCAAAGGATAAAATCGTGAAACTCTTTTTTTGTATAAAAATAGTCTTTAGCCGTTGCACATTCGCCGTGTTCATTGCAAATTGAAGATTCCAGCCGGAAAGCGGAATAAGCGTTTACTGCGGATAGATCGCCGTTATCTGCATAATCTTCCAGCCAAATATAATTGTCGCTGAGGTGGATCTGGAAATCATTCATTTTAAAATAAGACATGAATTCCACGATTTTCCGAAGTGTGCCCAAGGAGCAGGGACGCCTTGCCGCGTCCAATATAAAACCGCGTACGGGATACGTGGGGTAATCCTCAATCGTGCCGCTTGGAAATCCGCCATTCATAAGCAGCTGCAAAGCGGTCCTTCCCGCCCAGATCAAGCCTTGCGCAGTTGCTGATTCAAGCAGGATGCTGCTTGAACCTGCCGATGCGCGGTAGCCTTCTTTTCCTAAGACTGCAAGTTCTTTGTTCAATCGAAAGAAGATAGCGTTTCCTCCGCGCTGGTCGCCGATCAAGATTTTCAATTTTACGCCTGAAATCTTTTCTGCGACAGCGGTAAATTCCTCTGCAACATATTTTGTGCTTTCGGAGCAAATAATAGTTTTTATATCTTTGAAACAAACAGCGGCTCCAGTTTCAGGATGCCAGTGGGCGGGTGTCGGATAAACTGCGGGTGTCATGCGGCTGTTTCTGTATTTTCCCGGAATCTGTAGTTGCAGATCCGTTGCGGCGCGTTCTCCTGTTTTTTTTGTTTTCTGTTAAAAAAGAAAGTGTAACCGTGCAGTCGGTCAATGGTGTGCGGATACGCATATTGTTGTCGATCACCTGCGGATGATCTGCACCTAAAAAAGTAATGCGGTGGGTCTCTGCGTATTTCGGAATAACAGATTCGCCGGATAATTGTAAATGTATGCTTGCGGGGTTTTTCGGTTTGCTGTTGTGCATGGAAGGTTTCCTTTCGTATCTCAAACGAGGGTTTCGCTGCGTTTTTTGTTTGGAATCCAGTGGATTACAATGCAAATATAGTGTGTGAATCAACTTGGCATGTGTGTGACCCGTATCTATTATATTTCTAAACTTGCTGGCGCGCAAGGTGCAATCTTGCAATCAAAGCGGTTTCATTTTGTTATCTGAATGTTTCTGTTGATTGATGTGTGGTTTTATGATGCAATTTTATCAGTGTAAAAAAAGGGACGGTCATTGTGAGAATTGCAGTTTGTGATGATGAAAGAACCTGTGCTGAAACGATAAAAGCGCAGATCCTCTCCTTTTCGGATAAAAATCATGCGGATCTTGAGATCAGTATGTTCACTTCGGCGGAGGATATGCTCAACAGCAATACAAAGTTTGATATTGCCGTGCTGGATGTTGAAATGAACGGTAAAAACGGCATTGAACTCGGCGAAGCACTGCGAAAGATCAATCCGCATATTGCGCTTATGTATGTAACGGCATACAGAAAATATCTGGATGACGCGCTGAATCTGAGCGCCGTCAGGTTTTTTGAAAAACCGGTTGATCCGCAGCGGTTTTACCGGGGTCTGAGTGACACGATCAGGCGGATCGATGATTCAACGATCCACTTCTTTTTAAAGGACGGCAAAGCAGCTGAGCGAATCCATGCGCAGGATATTGTTTATATTGAGATTGAAAACAGAAGAACAAAAGTTGTTACGGAAAATAAAGTATACCATTCTTCGGCACCTTTAAGTTTTTGGCGTGAAAAGTTAAAGAATTCCGTTTTCGTTTCCCCACACAAAAGTTTTATCATTAATCTGAATTATGTTACTTCTTATAAAAGAGATTGTGTGGTTTTAAATTATAAATATACAGTTGCGGTGTCAAGGAAAAATCAAACAGAGTTTTATAAAACTTTTATGCGGTTTATGGAGGGCAGATAATGGGGCAGACGGTTGTGATAGGCAGCGTTGCGTATGTGGTGGAAATGCTTATTGCGGTCTCTTATTTCAACAGGATCTTTGAAAGAAAATGAAAGTCCGGCTATGTTTTTTTGGCAGGCGCGGCGCTGTATTTCTGCGGATTCCTCTTTTATGTTTTTATAAATCATGAAATTGTGAACACAGTGGATTTTTGCCTGATCAATCTGCTGTTTATGCTGATTTGTTATAAATGCAGTTTAAAAGAAGCCGTGATCCAGGTGATCATAACCGCCGTATTTATGCTTACGTCAGAAGTGGTTATCATTTATCTGATCTCTTCCGCATTTAAAATACCGGTTGCTTTTTATAAGGATGATCTTTCGGCGTCCGTTCTGTTGATCCTGCTCAGCAAACTGCTTTATTTTCTGCTGCTTCAGCTGATCTCCCTGATCATCACACACAATAAATATAAAAATATTTATTCCAGGCGCTATGTTCCTCTGTTTATTTTTCCCGTGTTGACCATTGCAACGATGATTCTGTTTTTGCTGGTCTCTGCGGATTATCAGTTTTCAAAGCCGGTCAAGATCACGATTGCGGTGCTTTCCGGTGCTTTTATCATTGCTTGTATCCTGATCTTTATTTATTACCAGTATCTTGCGGATAATGAGGCAAAGGTAAACGAGTTGGAGTCTGAACGCCGGTTTTATGAACTGAACAACACGTATCTTGATGTGCTGCAGCATCAGAATGAAGAATTGCAGATGCTGTTTCACGATACCAAACATCATTATCTTGCCCTGAGCGGTTTGGAGGATATCTCTCAGGTTAAAGCGTATATCCGAAAAATATATCCGGATCTGGAAAATAAAAATACGGTGCAGATCTCCGGCAATAAAATGCTGGATCTGATCCTGAATCAATATATTGTAGTCTGCAAAAAGAAAGGCATTCGGTTTTTCTATGAGGTTAAAACCGCCAATCTGGATTATATTGAGGATTCGGAACTTTCCATCCTTTTGAATAACATTCTGGATAATGCCGTGGAAGCGGCAGTTAAAAGCCAAGAAAAAATGATTGAGTTTTCCTTGCGGAATATCCATGCCATGGATATTCTGAGCGTGATCAACAGTTGCGATACTCCTCCCGTGCATAAATGCTCATGTGCCATAAAGTAACACAAAAAAACAACAGACAGCCGCCACAATTCCGTAAAGATTGATACTTGACAGTCTCCCGAAAGCTCGCTATAATAATAGACGTAAAATCTGAGTGGACTTTTCCGGATTCGGTCATCTTTTTGCCACACAACTGTCTTATGATAGTTGTGTGGCTTTTTTGTTGCCTGCATCTCGGAAATGTTGACAGAATGGAGGATGATTTTTTATGGAAAACAACTTCTTATCTCTGATCAAGACGCGCCGTAGTGTACGGGCTTATAAATCGGATCCTGTCCCTTCCGAGGCGCTGGACGCTGTACTGGAAGCCGGGACTTATGCACCTACCGGCGGAGGACGTCAATCCCCCACCATCATTGCAATCACAGACCCCAAATACCGGCAGGAAATCGCCAGGTTAAACGCAGAAGTGATGGGGAACAATACAGACCCTTATTATGGCGCGCCTGTCGTGATTTTGGTTCTGGCAGATGGCTCCGCAAACACCTTTGTGGAAGACGGAAGCTGCGTCCTTGAAAATATGATGCTCGCCGCCCATGCCCTTGGGCTGGGAACCGTATGGGTACATCGGGAACGTGAGATTTTCGACAGTGAAAGCGGTAAGGCTCTCCTGCGGGAGTGGAAGCTGCCGGAAACCTTGCGCGGCGTCGGGGCGATTGCATTGGGTTATCCAGCCCAGGAAGCCGGTCAACCCGCAGCACGCAAACAAAACTATATCGTTCGGATTTAATGTCCTGCTGTCCGGCGCAATGTTTTTGCGCCGGACACTTTGTGGAGAGGAGGGAAAGTATGCAGACGAATAACAAAATGGCGGTCGCCCCTGTTGGCAAACTAATTTGGCAAATGTCGCTGCCGCCGCTGATCTCCATGTTTCTGCAATATTCCTATAACCTGATAGACAGCGCGTTTGTAGCGCGGTTGAGTGAGAATGCGTTGACGGCTGTTTCTCTGTCATTCCCGATCATGACCCTGATGAACGCAGCGTCCATCTGGATCGGTGTCGGTGTGAATGTACTGATTGCAGGGTATCTTGGACAGAGAAAGCAGGATGAGGCAAATACAACCGTCACACATGGATTGTTACTGGCCTTTGGAATAGGTGCTTTGCTCAATCTTCTGGCATTACTGATTATGAAACCCTATTTTCGGGCGTTTACCAATAATGAAGAAATCTATCAGTTGAGCATTGCCTATATGAGTGTATGTTCATTCATGCAAATTCCCAATATGGTGCATATTGCCATCCAGAAGATGATACAGGCCACCGGGAATATGGTTGCTCCTATGTGGTTCCAGATTGCAGGCGTGGTGGTCAATTTTGCGCTCAATCCCATTCTGATTTTTGGCGTTGGCATTTTCCCCTCTATGGGAATCCGTGGCTCTGCGGTGGCTACGGTCGCGGGCTATTCATTGTCCATGATTCTGGCATTTGTCTTGCTGCTGGGCAAAAAACAGAAAGTGCGGATAAAAATCAAAGGATTTCGTTTGCAGAAACAGATGATCCGCCGTATTTTTGCCTTTGGCCTGCCGTCTTTTATTATGAACGCCCTCAGTTCGTTTATGGTGACGTTCGTCAATCTGTTTCTGGTGGCGTATTCTGATACGGCGATTGCATTCTTCGGTGCATATTTTAAGGTGCAGCAGTTGATTGTTATGACGGTAAATGGCTTAATCCAGGGTTGTTTGCCAGTCATGCGGTTTAACTACGGCGCAGGGAGCAGCGAACGGCTGCATTCCGCTTTCCGATACGGAACTGCTTTGGTCACCGGTATGATGATACTGGGGACGTTGGCTGTCATCCTTTTTCCGGCGCAGATTTTGGGATTGTTTACGGCATCGGAAGCCATGCGCTCCTTTGGAATATCCGCTATGCGGATTATGGCGGCAAGCTATCTGTTTTGCGGTCTTTCTACTATGATTTCCACCTATTTTCAGGCCACGGAAAAAGTGGGCTCCAGCATAGTGATTCAATTATGCAGGCAACTGCTTTTCCTTGTTCCATCCTTATGGTGTCTGGACAAATTGTTCCATCTGAACGGAATCTGGCTTGCATTTCCTGTTGCCGAAACCGCATCTTTGCTCGTTGCTCTCATAATGATGGCCTGGTATCACCGTAAAAAATCATAACGTATTCTGCGAAGGAGGAATTATGAACGATACTTTCATGAAAGAAAAGCCGGTATTACCGCTGATTTTATCCATGTCCCTGCCTATGGTGTTATCCATGCTGGTCAATTCCCTCTACAACATTGTGGACAGTTTTTTCGTCGCGCAGATCAGCGAGGAGGCTATGACGGCATTATCGTTGGTTTACCCGGTTCAAAATTTTATCAATGCTGCCGGAATTGGATTTGGCGTTGGGATCAATGCAGTGATCGCCTTCTATCTGGGCGCGGGGGATCACAGAAAAGCGGATCAGGCAGCCACGCAGGGACTTGTGCTTGCCGTGATTCATGGCGTTGTTATGACAGTCTGCTGTATCGCCATCATGCCGGTTTTCCTGCGGATGTTCACTTCATCCGAAGCGGTCATTGAACTTGGCGTCCGCTATTCTATCGTTGCGTTCGCCTTTACGCTCATTGTTACCGTCAGCATGGCGTTTGAGAAACTGTTCCAGGCAGTAGGAAACATGAAGACAACCATGATCAGCCTGATGTGCGGGTGCATCACAAACATCGTCTTAGACCCCGTTCTGATTTTTGGCTATGGCCCATTCCCGGAAATGGGAATCGAAGGCGCTGCACTGGCAACCGGCATCGGGCAGACTCTGACGCTTGCGATTTACCTTGTAGTCTATCTTTTGCGGCCAATTCGCGTGCATATCCGCAGGCAGTACATTTTGCCCAGCAAAAAGATGGTCATCAAGCTGTATTCTATCGGCATTTCCGCAACCCTGAATCTTGCACTTCCGTCTCTTTTGATTTCGGCGCTCAATGCAATTTTAGCTGCCTATTCCGAAGTGTATATTCTGGTTTTGGGGATCTATTACAAATTGCAGACCTTCATCTATCTTCCGGCGAATGGCATTGTGCAGGGGATGCGCCCCCTGATCGGCTATAACTACGGTGCAGGGGAGCACAAACGAGTCAGCCAGATTTATCAGATTGTCTTGTGCATGAGCGGTATCATTATGGTGCTTGGAACCGCGATATGTCTGCTGATCCCCGGCCAGCTTATGGGGCTGTTTACCCACACGGAAGCGACGATCCAGGCCGGGGAAACTGCCTTGCGCATCATCGGGGCCGGATTTATCGTCTCGGCGGTTTCTGTTACTTCTTCCGGCGCATTGGAGGGGCTGGGGAAAGGCACGCCCTCCTTACTGATTTCTCTTTGCCGGTATGTAGTGGTAATCATCCCGGCTGCGTTTTTACTCAGCAGGTTTCTCGGAGCGGTTGGCGTCTGGAATGCGTTTTGGATCACGGAAGTGATTACTGCGATCATATCCATTTACGTTTACCGCAAGGTAATAGCAAAGCCAGCCGAGCCAGTCAACGATAAAATGAACGTCGCTTCGCGCCGCCGTTGACAGCCCCGCCCGCCTTTGCTGGTACGCAATCAAGGAGCGACAGCAAGAAGTGCTGCCGCCCTTTTACTGTGTTGGCAGATTGAAAGTACAAAATTCCGGCTCTTTATGGTATAATCAAGTAGATAAAACCAATCCGGAAAGGTATAGGAACACAATGATACGCATTTTATTCGTCTGCCACGGCAATATCTGCCGTTCACCGATGGCGGAATTCATTTTTAAAGATATGGCGCAAAAAGCAGGTGTTGCAAACGAGTTTTATATTGCGTCCGCCGCAACCAGCGGGGAGGAGATATGGGGCGGTGTCGGCAATCCGGTTTATCCGCCCGCAAAGCGTGAACTCGCAAGGCACGGCATATCCTGCGGCGGAAAGCGCGCGGTGCGCCTAAAAAAAGATGATTATGAAAAATATGATTACATAATCGGAATGGATCATGAAAATATGCAGAATATGCTGCGCCTCTTCGGCGGTGATAAGCAGGCAAAACTGTTTAAACTTATGCGTTTTGCCGGCAGCGGAAAAGATGTTTCCGATCCGTGGTACACAGGTGATTTTTCAGCGGCTTATTCAGATATAGAAACAGGGTGTAAGGCTCTTTTTGCGCGCCTTGAAAATAAACTTAAGGAGAAATGAGATATGGAATACAAAAGGTTTGAAAACACGGTTTTCGCAAGGATTGATAAAGGCGAGGAGATCGTTGAAACGCTTAAAACAATATGCGAAAAGGAAGATATAACACTTGCTTACGTTAACGCGATCGGCGCGGTAGGGGACTTTACCGTCGGCGTGTTTAAAACGGCGGAAAAGCAGTATGATTCTAACCGTTTTCAGGGTGATTTTGAGATCGTTTCGCTCTCCGGCTCGGTAACGCAGATGAACGGCGCGCACTATTCCCACCTGCATATGAGCGCCGGGGACGAAAACGGGCATGTGTTCGGCGGGCATCTCAATAAAGCCGTTGTGAGCGCAACGTGTGAAATGGTGATCTGTATTGCAAACGGCGCTGTAGACCGCCGGTTCAGCGAGGAGATCGGTCTGAATCTTTTTGCGTTTTAAAACGGTTTTTATCTAACAATTTTGTAATGAACCCGTCACGGATCCGTAACAAAATTATGGTATTGTATTTTTGAAAGGATGATCCTTATGTCTGCAATCGGAAATATTTTGTGGTTTCTTTTCGGCGGCTTTTTCAGCGGGCTCAGCTGGCTGCTGGTCGGCTGCCTTTGGTGCATTACTATAGTGGGTATTCCGGTCGGCACCCAGTGTTTTAAAATGGCGGGCGTCAGCTTTTTCCCGTTTAAAAAAGAGATCGTTTACGGCGGCGGAGCAGGCTCTGCCATCCTGAATTTTATCTGGATGATCTTTTCGGGCATTCCGCTTGCGCTGGAGCATTTCCTGTGGGGCTTGCTGCTTTGTATCACCATTATTGGCATACCGTTCGGAAAGCAGCATTTTAAACTTGCCAAACTTGCGCTCTGCCCGTTCGGTGCGGATGTGATAACCCGGTAAAAACCGCCTATAATATAAAGGAATGAAAGGTAAAAGAAACAAGCGCCGCGGCGCGGAAAGGTGAAATACCATGCTGGAATATAAATATGACACACAACTTCTGATAGAGGGCCATGATCTGGATGAGGACGAGATCAACGATTATTTTGAGGAAAATTTTAAGGGCGACTGTCTGCTTGCTGTTGGGGATGAGGAACTGATCAAGATCCATTATCATACCAACGAACCTTGGAAAGTGCTGGAATACTGCGCCTCTCTTGGGGAGATATTCGATATCGTGATAGAGGATATGGACAGGCAGGCAAGAGGCCTGAAAGGCTGATCCGTATTTAAAATCAAAAACACCCGGTGTAACTTTAGAGGTTACATCGGGTGTTTTGCTGTTTTATTTGAGAAGGGATTTATACATTTTAATATATTCGTTGGCGGATTTGCCCCAGCTCATATCGCAGCGCAGTGCGCGCTCCACAAGCGTTGGCCAGTATTCCTGATTGTTGTAAGCGTCAACCGCTCTGTAGATGGCGCCAAGCATATCGTAAGCGTCATACGTTTTAAACGTAAAGCCGTTGCCTTCGCCGTCGCCGCTGTCTGAAACGGAATCTCTGAGTCCGCCGGTCTCGCGCACGATCGGCACAGTGCCGTATCGCAGCGCCACCATCTGGGAAAGTCCGCACGGCTCGCTTTTGCTCGGCATCAAAAACAGGTCTGCGCCGGCATAGATCTTTCTTGCAAGATCCGGCACAAAGCCAAGCCTTAATCCCACTTTATCGGGGTATTTATCGTGCAGCTCGCGGAAGTAACTTTCATACTGCCATTCACCGGAACCGAGCACAACATACTGGACATCCCGTTCCCAAAGGCTCTTTTCAAGCACTTCACGCATCAGGTCCACACCCTTGTGCCCCACAAGTCTTGTAACGATGCCAACAAGCGGCGTATCCGGTCTTACGGCAAGGCCCATCATCTTTTGCAGTTCTTCCTTGTTCTTCGGCTTGTTTGAAAAATCGTCTGCATTGTAGTTAGCCCAGATCGCCTGATCGGTCTCCGGGTTATAACTGTCCGTATCAATGCCGTTTAAAATGCCGCAGAGTTTCCAGGAGCGCTGGTTAAGTATGGGATCCAGTCCGTAGGAATACCATGGGTCAAGGATCTCTTTGGCGTAAGACGGGGATACGGTCGTCACTTTATTGGCGCATTCAATGCCGGCTTTCATAAAGTTTACCAGGCCGTCATATTGAATCAGATCATAGTGCTCGGGGCCGATTCCCAGCACATCTTCCAGCAGTTCGTTTCCGTATTTGCCCTGATACTGAATGTTGTGGATCGTGAAAACCGTCTTAATGTTTTCATACCCCATCCGGGTTGCGTAATAACAGCTGTAATAAAGCGGCGTCAGCGCCGTCTGCCAGTCATTGCAGTGGATGATATCCGGTTTCCAGTCTATGGCAGGGATAATCTCCAGGATCGCTCTTGCGAAAAACGCGAACCGTTCCGCGTCGTCATAGTGGCCGTAGATTCCGTCTCTTTTAAAATAATACTGGTTGTCAAGAAAATAGAAGATAACGCCGTTAAGTTTCGTTTCAAAAATGCCGCAGTATTGTCTTCTCCAGCTTACGGGAACAGAAATGGAAGTGATAAACTTCATTTTATCCTTATATTCCTGTTTGATCGAATCATAAAGCGGCATAACCACACGGCAGCCGATCAGTCTTTTTCTGAGCGCGATGGGTAAAGAACCTGCCACATCACCCAAACCTCCGGAAGCCATAAACGGATTGGCTTCGGACGCGGCATATAAAACTTTCATAATTTTACCTCCCTACTCTCAGATTCTGGTGCCCTTGCTCAGGGTAACAGGGAAGGTGGGAGCGCCTGAAAGCTCCACGCCGTTTTTGATGTTTACGTTTTTATCAGCGATCACGTAACTGAGCGTTGCGTTTTCACCCACTACGGTATCCTGCATCAAAATGGAATTTTTCACAACGGCGCCTTTTGCTATTTTGGCGCCCTTGAAAATGATGGAGTTTTCCACTGTGCCGTCAATGATGCAGCCGTCCGCAACCAGGGAATTCGTCAGGTGGGATTCCGCGCCGTAAAGCGCCGGCATGTCATCCCTTTCTTTTGTATAGATCGGGAAATCAGCGTTAAAGAGCTTATCCCTGTTTTCTTTTTCAAGCAGTTTCATGGAAACGTCATAGTAAGCTTGCACGCTGGATATGGTGCCAACGAAAGAATCGGTGGCGTCATAGGCATAGATCTTCAGGCTCTTTACATTTGCCATAAGCACGTTCCGCTGGAAAGAGATCTCGTTTTTGGAATGCGCTGTGGTGATCAGGGATTCCAGCAGATACTTTTTCATGATCACAATATTTACACTATGGAAGATCTCTGCCTCATCATGTCTGTCAAGGCTCATCTCTGTAATGCGGCCGTCTTCCTCTACCTTGTCAAAGCAAAGGATAGATCCGATCTTATCCGGCATCGGCGCTTTTACGCCAACCACGGTGATGTCCGCGCCGCTTTCCTCATGCCTGTCAAACAGCGCTTCGTAATCCAGAGAGAGCACGTTGTTGCAGTCGCACATGGCAACATAAGTCTGGTTGCTCTGTTCCAGAAAACCCATATTGCCGTATATGGCGTCTATCCTGTTGCCCCACATTGTGGCGCTGCCTACGTTAAACGGCGGCAGAATGAAAAGGCCATCATTTTTTCGGCTCAGATCCCACGGTTTGCCCGTGCCAACATGATCCATAAGAGACTGGAAATTGGCATTCGTTATAACACCTACTTTGGTAACGCCGCTTTCCACCATGTTGGAAAGCGGAAAATCGATCAGCCTGTATCTTGAGCAAAACGGAACAGAGCCCATCGTTCTCATAGCGGTAAGGCTGTCTAATGTGCCCTCGTGAATGTTTGCAAAGATCATACCCATCACTTTTTTGCCGTTCATGCTCACACCTCCTTGCCGGATTCGATCATTACGCCCGGCTCCACTTTGGAATCGCTCTTTACCGTTGCGCCTGCGCCCACTACCGAAACGCCCCATTCCTCGGGGTTTTTCAGCAGTTCGGGAATTTCGCCGACCTGCGCGCCTGCTTCAATCACTGCGTTCTCCGCCACAATGGAATAATACACTTTTGCGCCTTTTTTAATAACGGCGCCCGGCATGATCACGCTGTATCGGATATCGGCGTCTTCTTCTATCTTAACATTGCTGGAGATCACGCTGTAATCCACATTGCCCTCAATCTCGCATCCCTCGGAAACAGAGGAAAGCTCCACGTTTGCCTTTTTGCCGATGTAGTGCGGCGGGCTTACCGGGTTTCGGCTGTAGATCTTCCAGCTTGGGTCGCTCAGGTCCAGATCCACATTTGGGTTGATGATGTCCAGATTTGCCTCCCAAAGGGAATCGATCGTGCCAACGTCTTTCCAGTATCCTTCAAACGGGAACGCAAACAGCCTTTCACCCTCCGCCAGCATGGTGGGGATGATGTTTTTGCCGAAGTCGTTGGCGGAGTCGGGTGTGTTCTCGTCCTGAATCAGGTATTTTTTCAACTTGTCCCAGCTGAATACGTAAACGCCCATGGAGGCCTTGTTGGATTTCGGTTTTGCCGGCTTTTCGGCAAATTCATAGATCTGATTGTTTTCGTCCGTTGCCAGGATGCCGAAACGGGAAGCCTCTTCCCACGGAACCTCCAGCACGGCTATGGTGCAGTCCGCCTTGTTTTTCTCGTGAAAGTCAACCATTTTTGCGTAATTCATTTTATAGATATGGTCGCCGGAGAGCACAACTACGTATTCGGGGTCATATTTTTCAATAAAGTTTATGTTTTGATAGATCGCGTTTGCCGTGCCTTTGTACCATTCCTTGCTGCCGATCGCCTCGTAAGGGGAAAGCACATGCACGCCGCCGTTTTGCCGGTCCAGATCCCACGGCTGACCGTTTCCGATATAATCATTCAGTTCTAGCGGCTGATACTGGGTGAGCACCCCAACCGTGTATATGCCGCTGTTTACGCAGTTGGAAAGCGGGAAATCAATAATCCTGTAGTTTCCGCCGTAAGGAACAGCGGGCTTCGCAATATTCTTGGTCAGAACGCCAAGTCTGCTGCCCTGCCCGCCGGCAAGCAGCATTGCCACAATGTTTGCTTTATGTGCCATAAACACATTCCTCCTTATTTGGACTTTTCAATAAATAACGCGTTTAGGCCGCCCAGTTTGACGCCTATACTTTGGTCAAATCCGTGCATTGGCTTTTTCGCGGTTTTGTATGTTCCGGAAAGTCTTGCTTTGTTGCCGCCGTATTTTTTCAGGTTGGAATCAAAGATCACCTTATAGGTGCCCGGTTCAGGAACGCCGATGCGGTATTCCTTGTGCTCGTTCGGCGTAAAGTTAAAGATCCCGATGATCTCGCTGCCGGTCTTGCTGATGCGCCGGAAAGCGATCGTGGAATTGGCGTTGTCATCGCTGGAAATCCAGCTGAACCCTTCCCAGCTGTAATCGATCTCCCAAAATTCCGGGTGGTCTTTATAAAAATGGTTTAGTTCTTTTGAAAATCCCAGCAGTTTTCTGTGTTTGTCGTAATCAAGCAGCATCCAGTCCAGTCCGTCTTCATATGCCCATTCCTTAAACTGGCCGAATTCCTGCCCCATAAACAGCAGCTTTTTGCCCGGGTGCGCCGCCATGTAGGATAAAAACAGGCGCATGCCCTCAAATTTCATATCATAGTCGCCCGGCATTTTGTTGATCAGGCTGCATTTGCCGTGCACCACTTCATCATGGCTGATCGGCAGAATGAAATTCTCGGAGAATGCATAGAAGAAACTGAATGTAATACAGTTGTGGTTGCCTTTTCGGAACAGCGGATCCATAGAGGTATAGCGCAGCATATCGTTCATCCAGCCCATGTTCCATTTAAAATTGAACCCAAGGCCGCCAACATCGGGCGGCATGGTGATCATGGGCCACGCTGTGGATTCCTCCGCGATCATCATGATCGCCGGGTGCTCTTTAAACATGGCGCTGTTCAGTTCCTTAAAAAAGGCAACTGCCTCCAGATTTTCATTGGAGCCGTATTTGTTGGCAACCCATTCTCCCGCCTGCCTGCCGTAATCCAGATACAGCATAGAGGCAACCGCGTCCACGCGCAGCCCGTCAAAATGGTACATATCCGCCCAGTACATGGCGGAGGAGATCAAAAAACTTTTCACTTCGTTTCTGCCGTAGTCAAAAACTCTTGTGCCCCATTCCTTGTGTTCGCCCTTTCGCATATCGGAATATTCGTAAAGCGGTTTGCCGTCAAATTCATAAAGGCCGTGGGCGTCTTTGGGGAAGTGGGCGGGCACCCAGTCCAGTATTACGCCGATCCCTGCCTGGTGGCATCTGTCCACAAAATACATGAGGTCGTCCGGTGTGCCATAGCGCGAAGTGGGCGCAAAATAGCCGGTTACCTGATACCCCCAGGAGCCGTCAAACGGGTACTCCATCAGCGGCATCATCTCTATGTGCGTGTATCCCATATCCGTAACATAGGGCAAAAGCTCGTCTGCCATTTCACGGTAGGAATAGTAATCGCCGTTTTCTTTCTTTTTCCAAGAGCCGAAATGAATCTCGTAAATATTTACGGGTTTTTCCAGAATACTGCCCTGCAGGCTGTCTTTCTGCCATTTTGCGTCTTTCCACTTGTAGTTGCCAAGTTCGTACACTTTAGACGCCGTGCCCGGCCTTGTTTCGCAGTGAAATCCGTAAGGATCCGCTTTGTAAAGCAACCGTCCGTCCTCGGCGGTGATTACATATTTATAGCAGTCATAAATATTTACGCCGCCGATCACAGCCTCCCATATCCCGGGGGAGATCTGCTCCATTTTATCTGTCTGTTCCTCCCAGGCATTGAAATCTCCGGCAACGGAAACGCAAACCGCATTCGGCGCCCAAACGCGAAACGCAAACGTATCTCCTTTAATTCTATGACAGCCGAAAAACTCATATGCCCTGTAATTTTCGCCTTTGTTGAAAATGTATATCGGAAACTCATATTCTTTCTTTAATTTTTTCATAAATCTGCTCCTCTTGAGAAGGCTGTTGCATGCAGGCATTATCCATTAAAAAACGGTGTGCCGCATTTTTATTTTATACGCATTTACATTGTATCATCTCACTGAGAAACAATCAAGTGTTTTTTGTTTACTTTGTTACAAGAATTTTTTATATAAAGTTAATTATTGTGCAATTTGTTACAAAATTTTTGATATTTTTGGTAAAAGTAAATCAAAAGGCTGAAAACATGGCAAAAACCGCCCCTTTGCGGCATCCCTGCCGGTGCGCGCCGCCCCCCTTTTCAACATATTTAATAATTTTTCGTATTTTAATAAAAGAAAATTTATATTTATTTTTCTATTGATTGCATATGGTTTAATATGGTATAATTGTTACCGGTGTTTTAACGCCGCCGCACAGTGCAGAGTAAATACTGCCGGGGGAGATGTAAATTTGAAGGATATTATCGTTGTTTATCCTAAAAAAGAAACAGCGCTTTCGATTCGGTCGCTGATCGAAAAAAGCGGCTTTCACGTTTCCCATGTCTGCGCGCTCGGTTCTTCCGCGCTGGAGATCGCGCAGGAAAAGCAAAACGGAGTCATCGTTTGCCCGTTTGTGATGAGAGATATATCTGCCGCGGAACTTGCAGAGCAGGTGCCGCAGGGGTTTGATATCATCGCGCTCTCCAACAGCGGCTCAGAGCAGTATATGGGCAATCTGATCACACTTCCCGTCCCGATGGACAGAAATGATTTTCTGAACACCGTTCATATGCTTGCCAGCAGCAGATCCAGTTTTACAAGAAGAACGGGGGCGGACGGCGAATATATATCCAAAGCAAAAGAGGCGCTCATCAGTTTAAAGGGCATGAGCGAGAGCCAGGCGCATAAGTTTTTGCAGCAGGAGAGCATGAAGAGCGGCAAAAAGATCTCCGCCGTTGCGATGGATATTTTAGACAGGCTTACCTAAAAACGGCTTTGCCGAAATCAAATACAAAGGCTTGTGATTATTATGAAATTTATAAAAATGCAGGGCTGCGGCAACGATTATGTTTATATCGACTGCCTGAAAGAACAGGTGGAAAATGAAAAAGACGCCGCCGTTCTGCTTTCCAACCGCCATTTCGGTGTGGGATCAGACGGATTGATCCTGATCAAAAAAGGCAGGTCCGCAGATTTTGAGATGGTGATGTATAATCCGGATGGGTCCCGCGGCGCCATGTGCGGAAACGGTATCCGCTGTGTTGCCAGATATGTTTATGACCAAGGCTATATTGCCTCGGATCGCTTTACGGTGGAATCCATGGGCAGCGTTAAAAATATAGAACTTTCTTTAAGCGGCAATACGGTTGAATCCGTGCGCGTGGATATGGGCGCGCCGGTGATCAACGCGGCGGATATACCTGTTGTTTCCGATTCAAAACAGGTGATCAGCAGGGCGGTAACGCTCGGCGGCAGGGATTTTGAGATGACCTGCGTTTCCATGGGCAATCCGCACGCCGTTATGTTCATACAGGAAAATCCGCGGGATTTTGCGCTGGAAACATTCGGCCCGCTGTTTGAAAACGATGCAATGTTTCCGGATCGTGTGAACGCGGAGTTTGCGCGTGTTCTCAACAAAAAAGAGATCGAAATGCGCGTTTGGGAGCGCGGCACGGGCGAAACGCTTGCCTGCGGAACGGGCGCGTGCGCCACGGGTGTTGCGGCGATTCTTAACGGGTATACGGAAAAGGAAGTTACCGTTCATCTGCTCGGCGGGGATCTTAAAATCGGCTGGAGCGGCGCAATGAACGATCCGGTTTATATGACCGGCCCGGCAGAATATGTGTTCACCGGGGAGATTGCTTTGCAGAAAATCAGGAGGTTTAATATATGAAAGTAAATGAAAATTTTTTAAAGCTGGAAGGCTCTTATCTGTTTTCAACCGTTGCAAAAAAGCAAAGAGAATATCAGCAGGCACACCCGGATAAGGAAGTGATCCGCCTTTCCATCGGCGATGTAACAAAGCCGCTTGTTCCCGCTGTGATCGATGCCATGCACAAGGCGGTGGACGAAATGGCAAACGAGGATACTTTCCGCGGCTATCCGCCGGAGCATGGCTATGATTTTCTTATTGACGCTATTCAAAAGCACGATTATGCGGACAGAGGCCTTGCCATTGAAAAGGATGAGATCTTTGTTTCAGACGGCGCTAAATCTGATTGCGGCAATATCGGCGATATCTTCAGCACGGAAAATAAAGTTGCCATCTGCGATCCGGTCTATCCCGTTTATCTGGATTCCAATGTTATGAGCGGCAGAACGGATATCATTTATCTGCCCTGCACGGCGGAAAACGGCTTTATGCCGCAGCTGCCGGAGGAAGTTGTGGATGTGATCTATCTCTGTTTCCCGAATAATCCGATCGGTGTTGCGGCAAGCAAAGAGCAGCTGAAAGTTTGGGTGGATTACGCAAATGCGCACGGCTCGCTGATTCTTTATGATTCCGCGTATGAGGCGTTCGTAACGGACGGTTCTGTCAGATCAATCTATGAGGTAGAGGGCGCAAAGACCTGCGCCATAGAATTCCGTTCGTTTTCTAAAACAGCGGGCTTTACCGGCGTTCGCTGCGGCTATACCGTTGTGCCTAAGGAACTGGAATTCGGCGGTGTCAGCCTGAATCCGCTCTGGGCACGCCGTCAGGCAACGAAGTTTAACGGCGTAAGCTATATAACCCAGCGCGCCGCAGAGGCGGTTTACAGCGAAGAGGGTCAGAAACAGATCAAGGAGACGCTTGCTTATTACCAGAGAAACGCCAAGGCGATTTTTGACGGCCTGACCGAAGCGGGCTTTACCTGCTACGGCGCTGTAAATTCCCCGTATGTATGGCTCACCGTTCCGGCAGGTATGACTTCTTGGGAGTTCTTTGATGATCTGTTGGATAAATGCCAGGTGGTCGGCACGCCCGGCTCCGGTTTCGGCAAATGCGGCGAGGGCTATCTGCGTTTGACCGGTTTCGGCAACTATGAAAAAACGCTTGAGGCGATTGACCGCATCAAGCGCGTATATGGCAAATAAGTCAGTATTTTTAGAAGTTTGGAGGATATAGAAATGACTAAGACAGAGCAGCTCTATGAGGGCAAGGCAAAAAAAGTTTGGGCAACTGAAGATCCCGATGTTGTGATTGTGGATTACAAGGATGATGCCACGGCTTTTAACGGCAAAAAGAAAGGCACGATCGTAGGCAAGGGTGTTGTCAACAATAAGATGACAAACTATCTGATGCAGATTCTTGAAAAACACGGCGTGCCAACGCATTTCATTCAGGAACTTTCAGACAGGGAAACCGCTGTTAAAAAAGTAACAATCATCCCGCTTGAGGTTATCATCCGCAACCGTGCTGCCGGCTCTATCTGCAAAAGGCTCGGCTTGGAAGAGGGCATGGATTTCGTTGCGCCTTCTATTGAGTTTTCCTATAAATGCGATGAACTCGATGATCCGCTGATTTCAGAATATCACGCGATCTCCTGCGGCTTTTCCACCAGGGAAGAGATCGATACGATCAAAGAGATGGCGTTTAAGGTAAATAACGTCCTGAAAGAGTATTTTGCTTCTATCGGCGTAGAACTTATAGATTTTAAACTGGAATTCGGCAAAACGTCTGACGGCAAGATTGTGCTTGCCGATGAGATCAGCCCGGATACCTGCCGCTTCTGGGATATTAAAACACATGAGAAACTGGACAAGGATCGTTTCCGCCGTGATCTCGGCGGCGTAGAGGACGCTTATGCGGAGATGATGAAGAGAACGGGGTTGGACTGATGCCGAACGATACTTATAATTCACCGTTTAATGCGCGTTATGCCAGCAAAGAGATGCAGTATATCTATTCTCCCGATTTCAAGTTCAGAACCTGGCGCAAACTCTGGATCGCGCTTGCGGAATCAGAACGTGAACTCGGGCTGAATATCACGCAGGAGCAGATTGATGAATTAAAGGCGCACGCCGAGGATATCAATTACGAGGCGGCCGCTGCTTATGAAAAGGAATTCCGCCACGATGTTATGGCGCACGTTCACGCTTACGGCGATCAGTGCCCCAAGGCGGAGCCGATCATCCATCTGGGCGCAACCAGCTGCTATGTTGGCGATAATACCGATGTGATCACGATGCGCGAGGCGCTGCGCCTGATCAGGAAAAAACTGGTAAACGCCATTGCAGGCGTTGCGGCTTTTGCTGATAAATATAAGGACATGCCTTGCCTCGGCTTTACGCATTTTCAGCCGGCGCAGCCCACAACCGTGGGCAAGCGCGCAACGCTTTGGCTTATGGATCTCGTTTTGGATTACCATGAGGTAGAGCATGTGCTGGATACGCTGATGCTGCTCGGCTCAAAGGGCACTACCGGCACGCAGGCGTCTTTCCTGGAACTCTTTAACGGAGATCACGAAAAATGCAAGGAACTGGATCGGAAGATCGCACAGAAAATGGGCTTTAAATCCTGCTTTCCGGTCAGTGGGCAGACCTATGCCAGAAAACTGGATACGATCGTGTGCAACTGCCTTGCGCTGATCGCGCAGTCCTGCTGTAAGTTCTCCAACGATCTCAGGCTTTTGCAAAATCTGAAAGAGATAGAAGAACCGTTTGAAAAGCATCAGATCGGCTCTTCGGCAATGGCTTATAAGAGAAATCCGATGCGCAGTGAAAGGATTGCGTCTCTCTCCCGCTATGTTATGATAGATGCTTTAAACCCGGCGTGGACGGCGTCTGCCCAGTGGTTTGAAAGAACGCTGGACGACAGCGCCAACAAGCGTGTGTCTATCGCGGAGGCATTCCTTGCAACGGACGGAATCCTTGATCTTTATATTAATGTTACAAGCGGACTCGTTGTTTACCCGAAGGTAATACATGCAAGGCTTATGAGCGAGCTTCCGTTTATGGCAACGGAAAATATTCTTATGGATGCCGTTAAAAAGGGCGGCGACAGGCAGGAACTGCACGAACGGATCCGTGTGCACTCCATGGCTGCCGCGGCAGTCGTAAAACAGGACGGCGGTAAAAACGATCTGATAGACCGCATTGCCGCAGATCCCGCTTTTATGATGACCAAAGAAGAGATTCTTGCCACAATGAAACCCGAAAACTTCGTGGGCAGGGCGCCGCAGCAAACAGCGGATTTCCTGAGTGAAGTGATTAAACCGATACTTGATTCCAACAAAGATCTGCTTGGGATCAATGTTGAAATAAATGTATAACCGGAGGTTAAAATGGTACAGTTAAGCGTTTTAGACACGTTTGTCAATCTGTTTTCCAATTTCGGAAATATTGAATGGCAGCAAATCGTTATGATCGCGATCGGCGGACTTCTTGTTTTCCTTGCGATCAAAAAAGAAATGGAACCCACACTGCTTCTTCCCATGGGTTTTGGCACAATCCTGGTCAATCTGCCGCTTTCGGGCGCGATTACCCAGGCGGGGTCGGATGAGGCAGGCCCCATCACGGTGCTGTTTGATGCAGGTATTGCAAACGAGCTTTTCCCGCTCTTGCTGTTTATCGGCATCGGCGCCATGATCGATTTTGGCCCGCTGCTTAAAAATCCGTGGCTTATGCTGTTTGGCGCAGCGGCGCAGTTCGGTATCTTCTTTACGTTCTTTATCGCATCATTCTTCTTTGATTTCAGGGATGCGGCATCCATCGCCATTATCGGCGCGGCGGACGGCCCCACTTCCATTTTTGTTGCGCAGGAACTGGATTCCGCGTATCTCGGCCCCATTATGGTTGCGGCATATTCATACATGGCGCTCGTTCCCATTATTCAGCCGCCGGTAATCAAACTCTGCACAACCAAGAAAGAACGCCTGATCCGCATGAAATATCAGCCGGGCGAGGTTTCCAAACTTACAAAGATCCTGTTCCCGATCATCATCACCGTTGTTGCCGGCCTGGTTGCTCCCAAGTCTGTAGCACTGGTTGGTTTCCTGATGTTCGGTAATCTGATTCGTGAATGCGGCGTTTTGAATGCGCTTTCGGAAACTGCCCAGAATTCCCTTGCAAATATCATTACCATTCTGCTTGGCCTTACTGTTGCGTCAAGAATGTATTATGAAGATTTCCTGCAGTGGCAGACTCTGCTTATCCTTGCGCTTGGTCTTGTAGCTTTCATATTCGATACAGCAGGCGGTGTATTCTTTGCAAAACTGCTTAATATCTTCCTTCCGAAGGGCAAAAAGATCAACCCAATGATCGGCGCGGCAGGTATCTCTGCATTCCCGATGAGCGGCCGTGTTGTAAACCAAATGGGTCTGAAAGAGGATAATCAGAACTTCCTTCTTATGCAGTCGATCAGTGTAAACGTTTCAGGGCAGATCGCGTCTGTTATTGCAGGCGGTCTTATCCTCACCCTTGTTGAAGAGATCATTTAAGGAGGTACAGATATGTTGAATTTACTTGCAAAATTAGGCGCGATCTCCATGGCGCTTGAACTTCACCCGGATTCATGGAAAGAAACACTGCCTATCATGGTAATCGGCATGGTCGGCATCTTCCTTGTTATCGGTGTAATCATTCTGATCACTTACGGCCTCAACAAACTTTCCCAAAGCGGAAAAAAGAAAGGCAAGAAAAAAGAGGATAAATAATCAGATTCAGGATCCGCTTTTCCGTTTCGGAAAGGCGGATCTTTTTATAGCTATATTTATAATATGTATTCCGCCTGCCCGCGTAAGCGGGCTTTTTTTATACCTTTTTGCACCGTTCTGTCTGTTAACCAAGTCGTAATTTTACTCGCGAAAAAACAAATTCTGATTTAGCAGCGGTTCTTTTTCGGTTCGCGAAATTTACAAAACCTGTTATGGAAACGGATCGGATCCGTTTTTCGCGAAATTTACAAATTCTGTTTTGAAACGGTTTCCCTCCCGTTTCGCGAAAAAAACATCTCCTTTTTTGAGCCCTGCACGGAAGTTTTCAAGGAACAATTCCCGTGAACCGGCGCTCTATACTTGTCCGAACGAATCTATCATAATAGGAAAGGAGACAGACAGATGAGGGAGAATTATACAGGTATGGACTTAGATAAAATCAAATGTGAAGATCTCTTTGGTACATACCGTGAAATCGCAAGCCTGCTGGGTGTGAATACGGCAGTGGCGCTTTATCACACATACAGGGGGCAGCAGATCAACTTTCCGGTAAAATTCTTCAGCAGTGATTATATTGCGGATTGTATTGTTGCGGATTCCAAAAACCAGTCCGTAAAACAGCTTGCCACCAAATACGGTTACAGCGAAAAATGGGTGCGCAAGATCATCAAAGAAAATAAAAAATAGATCTGTGATCATGCGTTGGTAAATCAAAAACCACCTTTCTGATCAGAAACAGAAATAAGCGGCGCCAGAAAAGAGGTTAAAACATTTTGCGTTCGGATATTTTAAAAGAAATCAAAAAACTGAATTTCACGGCGCCGCCCGTGATCGCGCAAACGGAAAACTGGAAAGAAACCGTGCGTGAGGTTAAGTCCTTCATAGAGCGAAGGCCGGATGAGTCCCTTGTGCAAAGGGACGCATCCGAATTTCAACTTCAAAGCAGCGAACTGCCCCCAAGCAGATTTTATACGGATATCCGCACCGCGCATATGGAGTGCTTTTTCAAAAAAGGAAGTCTGGATTATCTTGTGGTGTTCTTCTCCGGCGCGCGCACACGTGCCGGCGGCAGGCTGGCGCCGTATCCCACCTTCTCAAGCTGGTCGTGGTATAAGGATATCAACGCGTCGGTCTTGTGCATAGACGATCCCATGTATAAAACCTTTCCCCAAATGGAGATTGGCTGGTATTACGGCACGCAGACGGAGGATTACAGATACGATATATCCCTGCTAATCAAGAAAATTGCGGCGCTGCTCGGCGTGCCGAACCGGCATATCATTCTATACGGCCGTTCCGGCGGAGGAACGGCGGCGATTGCAGTATCGAATTATATAAAGGGTTCGTGTGTGTGTTCCGTAAACGCCCAGATTGATCTGCAAAAATATCCGCATTATGCAGATCAGTTTTCAGAGCATATGGGCATAGACATTTATACATCTGAGGATTTCAAAAAAAGAAATGATTTTGCCGGCGTGATCAAAAAGAATCCTGATAATACATATCTGCTGATCACGAATATCTTTTCCCCGTCAGATGCCCAGAGAAGTATTCCTTATTTTCTGAAACATTTTGATCTGGAACTCAAATACGGCATTTCTTCCTGCCAAAATTTGCATTCCTGGATCTATGCCGCGTGGGGTGTTTCCAACGCCCATAATTCGTTTGACAGCGTGCCGCTTTTTAAAATGATTTTGGAAGTGATCATCGCGCTTTCAAACGGTGCTGCGGATGAAGATGTAAATATTTTAGCCGCCTCTGCAAATGCGTATTGGTTTGAGCACTATAATCATATCATCAAGCAGGATCAGTATGAAAAGAAACTTCGCGCCGTCGGCAAAGCACCGCCGGCAGGCCACAAAATATGGACTGCCCTTAAACAGCGCTTTCCCAAACTGTTTTCTTTGCTTAAAAAAATATTAAAAAGATTTTGAAAGCATTTTTATATACAAATTCTTTGCACTCAATTCTTCCCGTCAAAGCGATTGTCAAAATAAAAAAGTGAATAACATTGCAGAAAATTAATTTCTGTGATAGTATATAAGGGGATTGGTTTTAAAATATTCGGCTATCGAAAATGCAGTTTTATTTTTTGATGGAAAGGGATTAATAAAATGGAAAAGTCTAAGTTTGATATATCGGAAAAGGCAAAAGAGGCTGGAAAGAAAGCCTCTAAGATTTTAAATAAGACCAAGGTGGTTTTAACACGTGCCGCCGATCAAAATGATGACGGTAAATTTGATAAAGAGGATGTGGCGCAGGTTGCCAATCTCATTAAGGAAAGTGCGGATGAAAAAGCAAAACAGCTTGAATTTAAAATATTACAGCCTGTTTTTCCGCAAGATATTGACGGCGGGGATTTTTTGATCCCCAAATTTATCAGAGTTGCAGATAGAGACCGAAGACGGGCAGAAAGTGCTGTCTGCAAAGGCTCAATCGGCTATTTTACAAATCACAAGGGCAATCGTGTGCTGAATCTTTTCAGGGACAGCGTAGATATCTTCGGGCTTGCATTTTACCCTGATTGCAGAAGCGAATTTTATTATGTTGATCCGAGCGATAGGGATAGGTATATTGCGCTTGACGATTATTTTAGCTATCTTAAAATGGAAAGGGTAAGTGAATTGCAAAGAATTGCGCAGGATCTTGGCGCTAAGCATTTCCGAATTACCTATTTGGAAGAGCAGTCTTCTTTTTCAAAAAAACAGGCAAATTCCAAAATGAACGCTGCCGATGTTGTTACCGCAGAGGCAGAGCATAATATTTCTGAAAAAAAGTTTTCCACCATTGAGATTGCCGCAGAAATGAAATGTGCCGGCCATGACCCTATAAGACCTAAATTGAAATATTTGCTGCGGGATCCGAGTATTCAGGCTTTGGTTTCCATGCGAATGGATAAGAAAGCGCCATTGACTTATCAGAAATTTATGATCAAACTCAGCAATTCCTCCGGCATAAAAGAAAGCGACGCAGTAAAAATAGACGCAATTTTAAAAAGCATGAAGATTGCCGGAAATACCACGGTTACAAGCGAAGCAATCAACGAAGCCAGGCGGTATTTGGAATACGAAATTGATTTTTGAGCAAAGGGATTGCGCGCAAAAAATACTGTTTTACCATATTATATATCTTATAAAAAGGCTGCCTTGTTTTTGAGACAGCCTTTTTTTCATGCTGTTTCAGCATTTTCTTTTTCGGTTTTCCAGATCAAAGATCAGAACGGCGCAACCGAGCAGCATCAGTATGGAAAGCGCGGCGTTTACGCTTGTTGGGCGAACGATGGTTTGTGAATAGTTTGAAAAAACGGCGCTGTCCTCAGGAAAGATTTGCAGGATCGCGGCGCAGACCGCACTGCTGATCACGCCGTTTATACCGCGCCAAAGCAGGAAATCTGCGTATCTCATTCCGGCTTCCTTAATGATCGTGAATAATTGCAGGTGGATACAAAATCCTCCGAACGCCAAATAAAATGCCGTGGCATAAAGCGGTATTTCCGTAGCGCACTGCGCCGTGCCGCTTGTGATCTCAATCAGCGGCGCGAGCAGATCGGGTATCTGTATATTTCCCTGCACAGCGCAAAACAGCACGATATATGCCGCCATGTTGATCACGCTCCGGGCAGACTGCTCTACGCTTTTATTGAGCGCGTCAGCAACGGGCAGAGATAAATAACTGCTTTCTCCCTCTTCCGCTTTTCCCCACAGGAATCCGCCGAGCAAGGCGCTGATCAGAGCTGCTGCCGTTACGCTTGTGAAAAGAATGACGCCCTGTTCTCTGTTTTTCAGAATTCCTGTTCCGAGTGCGGTGATAATAAACCCTGCGCCGCCGCTGAAAGCAAAACGCAGCAGACGTTTTGCGCAGGCGCAGTCGATATCGGAATTCCTGTAAAGATTGGCAGTCAGCAGCGCGCCGGTGGGATAACCGCCGATCAGCCCCAGAAAAACGGCCGGGCCGGCGCATTTCGGCAGTCGCAGCACTTTGCAGGTTATGGGGCTTAACATCGTTTCAAGCGCTCTGCCGGCGGCGCTGTGCTGAACAAAATTAAACAGGATCAAAAGCGGCAGCAAACTCGGGATGATTACCCTTTGGGTAAGTGCGGCGCCGTACAGCGCGCCCTCTTTTGCCTCTGACGAGCAAACGATCAGCACTCCGGAAAGAGCAAGCGCGGCAAAAAGCAAAAACGAATCTTTATTTATTTTCATAGAACCACCCATTACATTCATATAAATAAACGGTGATTTTATGAGAAAAAAATTATCCAGAAGCAACACGGATATTCCGGCAGGGCTGTTTACCGGTGAGCCGCATTTAGAAATGTACGGCTGTTCGCAGTGTGTGGTGGACGGTTTGGAATCGGTTTTGGAGTATTCGGCGCAGCAAATCAAACTTGCCGTGGGCAAAAAGAAAGTTACTTTTCACGGGGATGATCTCCATATAGATTCGTTCACGCCGCAGGGAGCGGTTGTGGAGGGTATGATTGTGAGCGTGGATTTTTCAGATGCTGATTAAATTTTTTAACTGGTTTTTCGGTTATGTGGTTTTTACGTTTTCCGGCGGTTTTACAGACGGTTTTATCAACCGCTGCTATCATGAAAAAATAAATATCAAAGATATCTCCGCCGAAAACGGTGTGCTTACCGCAAGATGCAGTATAGGCGCGTATAAACGCCTGCACAAAATTGCGTTCAGATCGGGCGGCAAAGTCAAACTCGTAAAAAAGCGCGGCCTGCCGTTTCTTCTGCATCCGCTCAAGGGCAGGTGGGGCGTTTTTTGCGGCATGCTGTTTTTTGTTTTGTTTGTTTCCTTTATGGGCGGATTTATCTGGAATATAACGGTGATCGGCAATCAAACGCTGGAGACTTCTAAGATTGTGGATTATCTTGCGCAAAACGGGTTTAAAACCGGCGTGCGTTGGTCTGAAACCGATAAGGAAAATCTTGAATTCGCGGTTATGGCGGATTTTGATCGGGTTGCCTGGATCTCCATAAACCGTATCGGCTGTCTCGCGCAGGTGGAGATCCGAGAGACGACGCCCAAGCCGGAGATTGAAAACAACAATCTTATCACGAATGTTACCGCAAAGAAAGACGGCGTGATCGTAAAAGTCACGGCGCTCGGCGGCTGGCCGGCTGTTCAGGCAGGGGACGCTGTTACAACAGGCGATCTGCTGATTTCCGGCGTTTATGAGCCGGAAGAATATTCGCAGCCGCAGAAAAACCATTTCGCAAGGGCGCACGGCAGTGTAATCGCAAAAACAAACAGCCGGATCACCGTCAATATTCCGCGCGAGCAGAGTGAAAAGATCTGCACCAGTGAAAAGCAGTATAAAACCCTGTATTTTTTCGGGCTGGAGATACCGCTGTCCATAAAAAAAGAGGAGGAAAACACCGTTTGTGAATATCAGAAAAAATATCTTGTGTTCCATGATTTCCGCCTGCCGATCGGTATTTATACGGAAATACGCAGAAGTTACACCGATACGAAACGCAGTATTTCGGATGATGAACTGCGCGCGGCGGCAAAAAAAGAATTGCTGGAAAGGGAAAAAGAGAAACTTGCCGGGTGTGAGATCATCGGCAAGACTGAAAAGGAGGAGATCACGGACGGCGGCATTGTGTATACAGCCGAATATTCACTGCTGGAGGATATCGGCGCGGAGCAGGAAATTATTTTTTTCGATACGGATAAGGATAATTCTTGAAACGCTTTGTAATGTGTGCTAAAATGTGATAAACAATACATCAAAACAAGGAGGGCTGATCTATGCAGATGACGTTTCGCTGGTTTGGGGATAAGTTGGATACTGTTACCCTTCAGCAGATCAGGCAGATCCCGAATGTTACCGGCGTTGTTCCTGCACTTCATGACCTGCCTGCCGGCGAGGCGTGGAGCGAAGAACGTGTGCAGGCAATGTATGAGGAGATCACTGCCGCCGGTCTGACTATGGAATGCATAGAAAGCGTAAACGTGCATGAGGATATCAAACTCGGCCTGCCGGCGCGTGAAAAATGGATCGAAAATTACAAAATTTCCATCAGAAATCTTGCAAAGGTGGGCGTAAAATGCATTTGCTACAACTTTATGCCTGTTTTTGATTGGACCCGCACCGATCTTTATATGCCCCTGCCGGATGGTTCCTCCTGCCTTTCTTATGACGGCAAGCAGGTAGAGGGCAAATCGCCGGAGGATATGTTCCGTGAGATCGATGATCATTCAAACGGCTATGCAATGCCCGGCTGGGAGCCGGACAGAATGGGTGAGATCAAAGAACTTTTTGAAAAATACAAAGGTATAACGGAAGAGGATCTTTGGCGCAATCTGAAATATTTTCTGGAATCGATCATGCCGGTCTGCGAGGAATGCGGCGTGAAAATGGCGATCCACCCGGATGATCCGCCGTGGGGTATTTTCGGTCTGCCCCGTATCATTACGGGCAAGGAGGCGCTGCTGAAACTCGTCAGGATGGTGCCCAGCAAATATAACGGCATCACACTTTGCACGGGATCCCTCGGCGCAAGCCCCAAAAATGATATTCCCGATATTATCCGCACGCCGGAAATCGGGGAAAGGATCTATTTTGCGCATCTGCGCAATGTTTCCATCAATGACAGATGGTTTAACGAAACCGCACATGAAAGCAGCGCCGGCTCGCTGGATATGTATGAGATTGTAAAAGCGCTGCAGGAGATCGGTTTTGACGGCTATGTTCGCCCCGACCACGGCAGAATGATCTGGGGCGAGGTGGCAAGGCCCGGTTACGGTCTGTTTGACCGCGCGCTCGGCGTTTGCTATTTGAATGGGCTTTGGGAAGCCGTTGAAAAAAGCAGAAAAGAAAAAGACTGAGTTTTAAAACAGGAAGGTAAATAGAATGACACATGAGAATTTAAAAGGCAGGGTTGCGGTTGTAACCGGCGGCGGCGGTGTGCTTTGCGGTGCTTTTGCAAAAACGCTGGCGGCGCAGGGCTGCAAGGTTGCTGTTTTGGATCTGAATAAAGACGCGGCGCAGAAATGCGCGGATGAGATCATTGCAAGCGGCGGAGAGGCAATCGCCGTTGCGTGCAATGTGCTGGAACCGGAATCCATGCAGCGCGCCAGGGAGGAAGTAAATGAACTGCTCGGCACCTGCGATATCCTCCTCAACGGCGCGGGCGGAAACAATCCGAAAGGCACAACAACAAAAGACACGCTTGAAAAGATAGATCTTGTTCAGAATGATGAAAACATCAAAACTTTCTTTGATCTGGACCCAAGCGGCATCAGCTTTGTTTTTAACCTCAATTTTCTCGGCACGCTGATTCCAACGCAGGTGTTTGCGCGCGATATGGTTGAAAAAGCACATTCCTGTATTGTTATGATTACGTCTATGAACGCTTACAGACCGCTTACCAGGATCCCGGCTTATTCGGCGGCAAAAGCGGCAGTAAAGAATTTTACGGAATGGATGGCGGTGCATTTTGCGCCTATGGGCATTCGTGTAAATGCAATTGCGCCGGGATTCTTCTCCACCAAGCAAAACAAAACGCTGCTCTGGAATGAGGACGGCACGCCTACGGAGCGCACAGGCAAGATTCTTGCGGCTACACCGATGAAACGTTTCGGCGAACCGGAAGAACTGGACGGCACCCTGCTTTTCCTTTGCGATGAGGAATACAGCGGTTTCATTACAGGTGTGAGCATTCCGGTGGATGGCGGATTTAATGCATATTCGGGTGTTTGATACGAATCGTTCAAACCTTGCGGCGGGAAATATTTCCCGCCGTTTTTCTGTTTTTGCAAACATAAATTTCTTGCATATTCCGTTTCTGTATGGTAAAGTAAAATTGAAATCATAGTAAGGGAGGAATCAGGATGGCAGCAGGCACAATCGCGGCAATTATTATTGCCGCCGTGATCGTTTTGATCATTCTTATTTTGGGTATTTATACGGGAGCAACGTACAATTCTCTTATCAATCTCAGAAACACGGTGGAGGAAGCGTTCGCTACCATGGATGTTTACCTCAAAAAAAGATGGGATTTGATCCCGAATATTGTTGAAAGCGTAAAAGGCTATGCCAAGCATGAGGCTCAAACGCTGCAGAATGTAATTTCCGCCAGAAACGGAAATTATAACAGCATGAGCGCAGAGCAGAAAATGCAGGCAAATTCAGAACTTTCCAGAAGTCTGGCAGGGTTCAATATTCTTGCGGAACAGTATCCGGATCTGAAAGCAAACCAGAATTTTCTGGATCTGAATAATCAGCTTCAGCGAACGGAAGAGGATATTGCAAACGCAAGAAAATATTATAATGCCGTTGTAAAGGGCTACAACAATAAAATTGAAATGTTTCCGTCCTCCATTATTGCAAAACTGTTTAAATTCGGTAAAAAGCAGATGTTTGCCATTGAAAACGAAGCGGAAAAGCAGGCTGTAAAGGTGGATTTTTCATGAAGATTCTAAAAAGATCGCTGCCGGTTTTTGTTTTGCTTGCCTTGCTTTTTTGCGCTTTTCCGTCTTTTGGCGCCGCGCACACATATGAGCCTTATTATATCACGGCTTATGATGTGGAAATCCATGTTGCAGAAGATAATGTGCTGCGTGTAACGGAAAATATAGACGTGCATTTTAATGAGGCGCGCCACGGCATCTACCGGTATATTCCGCTCAGAAATCAGGTTGAGCGCGCGGACGGCTCTACTGCCGTTACCCGCGCAAAAGTCAATGCTATACACTGCAGCGACAGTTATTCAAAATCCACGGAAAATTCCCAGCTCGTTTTGCAGATCGGCGATGAAGACACTACGTTAACCGGCGATCATCACTACACGATCTCTTATAACTATGCCCTTGGGCAGGATGTTGTAAACGGTTCAGATGAGCTATATTATAACATTATCGGCTCCGGTTGGGATACTTATATTGATAACGTGACGTTCCGTATCGCCATGCCAAAGGATTTCAATGCTGATCTTCTTGGCTTTTCTGCCGGCAGTTACGGGTTTGAGGGCACAAGCAGTATTGAATATTATGTAAACGGTTTGGAAATCACCGGCAGGCTCACGCGTGAACTCGGCCCGTATGAGGCGTTCACCGTAAGGCTGGAACTGCCGGACGGGTACTTCTATTTTGACACTGCCGCACATATCGCAAAACTCTGCGCCATGGTGGGCATTCCGATCATCTGCCTGCTTATTGTGGCGCTGATTTGGCGCAGATTCGGCAAGGATAAAAAAGTTGTTAAAATCGTGGAATTTTATCCGCCGGAGGGCATGAGCAGCACGGATGTTGCCTATTGGTACAAAGGCGCGCTTTCCAATGAGGATATGGTGCCGCTGTTGATTGAACTTGCAAACGAGGGCTATATTGCTATCAACGAATCCAAAAGCAGTGAATATTATGACGGCGCGGATTATGTGATTGAGCGCAGAAAGACCTATAACGGTCCAGATCGTAACAAAAAGATCTTTTTTGACGGCTTGTTTGAAAGCGGCAAGAGCCGTATTACGAATGAGGATCTTGAAAATGTTTTCTATAAACACTTAAATCAGATCGCGGCAAATTACAATACCATGAGCAACAGAAGAAAGGTGTTTTCCAATACTTCACTGATCATGCGCGTTGTATGCCTTGCGCTGGTTGCCGCCAGTCTTGCGGCGGATATCTTGATCTTTAACCGCACATTCGGCGCAGGCGAAAGATATGCTGCTTTTATTGCCGGAATTGTTATCCTCGCCGCGGCGTTCATTCTCTCTTTCTTTGTAAGAAAAAGAACGGATCAGGGGCATCAGATCCTGCAAAAGATAGAGGGCTTTAAACTGTTTCTTGAAACGGCGGAAAAAGACAGGCTTGAAAAACTTGTGTTTGATGATCCAAAATATTTTTACAATATTCTGCCGTATGCCTATGTGCTTGGTGTGTCCGATGCCTGGGTCAAAAAATTTGAGGATATTGCCGTTGAACCACCGGATTGGTATTACGGTTCAGGCACGTTCCATACTTATATGATGTGGCATTTTATGAGCAGCACGATGCACAGCGCTGCCCAGGCAATGACTTCTGCGCCGCAGACTTCCTCCGGCGGCGGAGGCGGGTTTGCAGGCGGCGGCTCCGGAGGCGGAGGCGGCGGAAGCTGGTAAACCGGTAGATGGCAATAAAAAACGGAGCGGATTTTTCCGCTCCTGTTTTTTTTACCGGTGTCAAATGGATCATCCGAAAATCCCGGCAGGTTTTTATTTGTCGTCCTCTTTCAGGTCATACCGCAGTTTCTGCACGTCAACGGCTTTGCCTCTGTACGCTTCCAAATCGTCCAGCAGGGCGTTCGCGTCATCAAATACTTTGATCAGATCAAGAGAGGCTTGATTCATAAATTTTTCGTTTACGGTGTGTTTCAGCATTTCCAGCATTTGGTCATAATAGCCATATGGGTTGAATACGGCGATCGCCTTATCGTGCCGCCCAAGCTGTTTTAATGTGTAGACCTCAAAGAATTCCTCATAAGTGCCGATTCCGCCGGGCGCAATGATAAAGGCGTCCGCATGGTCTTCCATAAATGTTTTTCTTTCCGCCATGGTTTTGGTGTGCTTGAATTTTGTGCAGTGTTCAAAAAACACATTATATTCTATCATAAATTCAGGCGCAACGCCGTACACAAATCCGCCGTTGTCATAAACAGCCTGCGCCGTGGCGCCCATAACGCCTTTTCCGCCGCCGCCGAAGATCAGCCCGTGGCCTCGTTTTGCCATCTCGGCGGCAAGGTCATACGCCGCCTTTACATATTTTTCCTCTATAATATCGCTGGAAGCGCCAAAAATACAGATGTTCACAAAATCACCCTTTGTTATAGTCTACAGATATCCGCCGGCGGTGCAAAGACGCCTTTTGCCGTTGCCGCCAGCATGATGCATTTATTATAGCAGTTATGGTGTTATTATTCAATAATTTAATTTTATTATATGAAGTTCCTGCTTGAAATGCCACTGCGTAAAGTATATAATAAGACTGTAAATTTTATGTAAATCGGAAGGCGATAGTTTGGAAACATTTATGGGTAAAGATTTTTTGCTGGATACCGATACGGCAAAAGATCTGTTTTTTCATTGCTGCGCAGATATGCCGATCTGTGATTATCACTGCCATTTAAGCCCCAAAGAGATCTATGAGAATGAGACTCCCTCTGATATTTCTCAGCTCTGGCTTGCCGGGGATCATTATAAGTGGCGCGCTATGCGTTCCTGCGGCGTGGCGGAGGAATACTGCACCGGGAATAAAAGCGGCCGTGAAAAGTTTGAAAAATTCGCGTATGCCCTGCAATATGCCATCGGCAACCCGCTTTATCACTGGGCGCATCTGGAATTGCAGCGGTACTTTGGCATAGATTCACCGCTCAGCGCCAAAACGGCGGATGAAATTTATGACCGCGCGAACGCAAAAATAAAAGACGGCGATTTCAGGCCGCAGAGCCTGATCAAAAATTCCAATGTTAAGATCGTGTGCACAACGGACGACCCGGCGGACAGCCTGGAATATCACGCGCTGCTTGCCCAAGCGGATTTTGGCTGCCGTGTGCTGCCCGGATTCAGGCCGGATAAGGCGCTGTCTGTTGAGGCGCCGGGTTTTGCGGATTATATTCAAACGCTTGCCAAAGCGGCGGATATGAAGATCTGTTCTTACAAAGATGTCATTTCGGCGCTGCTGAAAAGGGCGGATCATTTCAACAATTACGGCTGCCGTGTCAGCGATCACGCGTTTGATCATATGCCGTATGCGCCTGCGTCGGAGCAGGAGATTGAATCTGTTTTCCAAAAGGCAATGAACGGCGGCACGGTTACGGAACAAGAGCGCGATATGTATAAAACGGCCGTTATGACTGCCCTTGGCGAAAAGTATTATGAACTCGGCTGGGCAATGGAAATCCATCTCGGCGCCATGCGTAACAACAACACAGCAAAATTTAAACTGCTCGGCGCGGATACCGGGTTTGATTCCGTGGGCGATGATCAGACCGCCTATACCCTGAGCCGTTTTCTGGATTCGCTTGAAGTTAAGGGCAAACTGCCGAAAACAGTTTTGTTTAACCTGAATAATAAAGACAATATCGTTCTTGCAACCATGCTGGGCAACTTCCAAAGCAGTGAAACGGAATCCAAGATTCAGTTCGGGCCGGCGTGGTGGTTTTTGGATACGATGGACGGTATGACCGATCAGCTCAAAACGCTTGCAAATCTTGGCATTCTTGGCAAATTTATCGGCATGGAAACAGATTCCCGTTCGTTCACTTCCTATGCAAGGCACGAGTATTTCAGGCGGATTTTGTGCCGCCTGATCGGCAGATGGGTAGAGGACGGCTGGTACGCAAATGACAGTGAAATGCTTAAAGAGATAGTTTGCGGCATATCTTATAATAACGCAGTTCAGTATTTTAACTTCGAATGATACGGAGGTAAGGTTATGGATCTTAAGTTAAGACCAAAAGAGGAATGTATGTTTGATGAGATTTCCCTTGGCGAGATCATGCTTCGACTGGACCCCGGCGAGGGCAGAATCAAAACCGCCCGCTCTTTCAGAGCATGGGAAGGCGGCGGAGAATATAACGTGGCACGCGGACTTCGGCGCTGCTTTGGCATGAAGACCGGTGTGGTTACCGCTTTTGCGGAAAATGAGGTTGGCTATCTGCTGGAGGATCTGATCTTTCAGGGCGGTGTGGATACTTCCCTTATCAAATGGGTAAAGTATGACGGTATCGGCAGAACAACCAGAAACGGAATCAACTTTACCGAACGCGGATTCGGCATACGCGGCGCGGTTGGCACTTCAGACAGGGGTCATACGGCAATCAGCCAGCTGAAACCCGGAGAAATAGACTGGAATCATATTTTTGGCGATCTCGGCGTGCGCTGGCTCCACACCGGCGGCATTTACGCTGCACTTTCGGAAAACTCCGCGGCCGTTGTTATAGAGGCGGTTAAAGCCGCAAAAAAATACGGCACGGTCGTTTCCTATGATCTGAACTACCGCCCCTCCCTTTGGAATGATATCGGCGGCGTTAAAAAAGCGCAGGAAGTGAACCGCGAACTTGCAAAATATGTGGATGTTATGATCGGCAATGAGGAGGATTTTACAGCCTGCCTCGGTTTTGAGGTAGAGGGTAATGACGCGGATCTGAAAGAGCTGAATATGGGCGGCTACGTAAAAATGCTTGGCGAGGTCTGCAAGGCATATCCGAATTTCAAGGTAATCGCAACCACGCTCAGAACCGTCATAACGGCAACCGTCAATTCCTGGAAAGCGATCTGCTATGCAGACGGCAAGATTTATCATTCCATTGAATTTCCGGCGCTGGAGATTTTGGATCGCGTCGGCGGCGGAGACAGTTTTGCCTCCGGCCTGATTTACGGCCTGATGACTTATGAAGACGCGCAGAAAGCCGTTAATTACGGCGCTGTTCACGGCGCGCTCGCCATGACCACACCCGGCGATACTTCCATGGCATCCCTGAAAGAAGTAGAGGCAAAGGTAAACGGCGGTTCGGCAAGAGTGCAAAGATAATGCAGCAAACTACGGAGGTAAATAAAAATGGCAAATAAAATTGAAACACTTGCAAAAATCCATGAAGTGGGCATCGTTGCAGTTGTAAGAGCCACTTCTGTGGAAGAGGCGGAAAAAATTACGGATGCCTGCATCAAAGGCGGCGTTGCGGCAATCGAACTCACGTTCACCGTTCCGCATGCGGATAAGCTGATTGAAGAAATGAAGGCAAAATACAACAACGGTGAGATCATTATCGGTGCAGGTACGGTTATGGACGCCGCAACCGCAAGAATCGCGATCCTTGCCGGCGCGGAATATATCGTTTCCCCTTATTTTGATCCGGAAACCGTTAAATGCTGCAACCGTTACGGCATTCCGTCCATGCCCGGCATTTATACGCCCACAGAGGCGGTTGCCGCCATGGAGTGCGGCGCGGATGTGCTTAAGGTATTCCCCGGCGATATTGCCGGCCCGGCGTTTATTAAAGATATGCACGGCCCGATACCAAATGCGGTTATGATGCCGTCCGGCGGCGTGAATGTGGATAACGTAAAAGACTGGATCAAAGCAGGCGCGTTTGCCTGTGGCGCAGGTTCTTCACTGATTGCCGGTGCAAAAACAGGCGATTATGAAAAGATCACGCAAACGGGTAAACTTTTTGTGGAAAGAATCAAAGAGGCAAGAGCCGAAATGGCAAAGTAAAGTATCTTTGCGGGCAGACGCCAAGGCGTTCTGCCCGCTTTGCATTGCCTTTGCTGAAGCGACAATAAAAAAGCCATAGCGGTCAGATACCGCTATGGCTTTTTTTATGCACCGTTCAGTCAACAGAATATACTCTGTGTTCTTTTCTTTCGGCAGGGGAGGGGGCGTCGCCGTCTGCGTAGCCGATGATGCAGTGCCCGATTCCCTCATATTCGTCTTCTATGCCAAGAGATTTCAGCAATTCCCTGCCCTCCGGCAGTTCAAATTCCTCTTTTGCGCGGTGAATCCAGCAGCTGCCAAGCCCCAGCTCATGCGCGGCAAGCATCAGATTCTGCATAACAAGGCTGCCGTCATAAATTCCGGTGGGGCAGTCCTTTTTGGCAAGCACAATCAGCACTGCCGGCGCGCCGTAAAACGGATCCGTATCCGTACCCATGATCCGGGCATTCAGTTTGGAAAGCTGATCCCGCACCTCTTTGTTGGTAACGGAAAGAATGATCGTTGCCTGTCTGCCCATGCCGCTCGGCGCGTACAGACCCGCGTCTATAATTTTGTTCAGCAGTTCCTGCGGCACCGGGTCGCTTTTATATTTTCTGATGCTGCGTCTTGTTTTTATGGATTCCAGTGTATTCATTATTATAACACCTCTTGTTTTGTAGGTAAGCGGCGGTAAGAATAGATCACCGCTTTGTATGTTCGTCCAGCGTAAGGTAATATGCAGGCAAAAATTCTTTTTTAAAGTATTCCACTTCCGGCATATCAATCTCTTCTATCAGTTTTTCTTGCGCCTCCAGTGCTTTTTCAAATTCGCGGTTTCCCATTCTCGTTTCATTGATACACTTGATCAGCGCGTCGATCTTATCCGCGGCTTTCACGATCTTCCAAAGTTCCCTGTCCTGCGCCTTTTTGTTAAAGAGAGGATCATAGTCGTCTTTGAACTCCGGCGGCAGCATATCCAGCAGCCGGTTTCCGGCAAGGGATTCCACGTTTTTATACACGTTTTTCATCTCGTCGCTGCCGTATTTTACCGGGGTGGGCATATCGCCTGTGATGACTTCGGGTGTGTCGTGATAAATAGCAAGCAGGGCGCAACGTTCCGCATTATACGCCTTGCCGAATTTTTGATTGCCGATCACGCAAAGCGCGTGCGCAAGAACCGCCACATTGTGGCTGTGCTCGGCAATGTTTTCCTCCGCCGTGTTCTGCATAAGCGCCCAGCGGTTTATGAGCCGCATGCGGCTTACCATAGCAAAAAAATTACTCATGGTTCTTTTTCTCCGTATCCGCTATCTTTATACCGAGTTCATCAAGCTGGATGTCATCAATATAGGTGGGCGCGCCGCTCATCAGTTCGCTTGCGTTTTGCACTTTCGGGAATGCCGTAACGTCTCGCAGGCTGTCCGCACCGCAGATCAGCATGGCAAGCCTGTCCAGCCCTATGCCCATTCCGCCGTGCGGGGGAGCAGCATATTTGTATGCCTCAACCAAGAAACCGAATTTCGCGTCTATCTCTTCCTGCGTCATGCCAAGCAGTTCAAACATTTTGTTTTGCAGTTCGCAATCCGTAATTCTCATGGAGCCGGAGGAAAGTTCTGTGCCGTTTAAAACCAGGTCAAACGCCTTGGCGCGCACATTGGCTTTATCGCTGTCCAGATATGGAATGCACGCTTCCATCGGCATGGTAAACGGATGGTGCATTGCCATCCATTCGCCGCTTTCCTCATCATATTCAAAAAACGGCATTTCGGTTATCCACAGGTAATTCCATTTGCCCTCGGGAATCATATCAAGTTCTTTTGCAACTGCAAGTCTAAGAGCGCCGAGCACGGAAAGCGTAAGCGCCGTTTTTCCGCTTATGATGAATACGCAGTCGCCTTTTTCTGCGCTCAGGGAACCCAGCAGTTCCTCAAGTTCGCCGTCTTTCAGGAATTTCGCAAAAGAGCAGTTCGGTGTTTCATCGGCCCAGCGCACATAAGCAAGGCCTTTTGCGCCGATGCCCTTTACATATTCAGTAAGTTTGTCTATTTTTTTTCTGCTGTAAACCGACGCGGCGTTCTTAGCAACAATGCATTTCACGCAGCCGCCGTCCTCAACGGCGCCTTTGAAAACGGCAAAATCGGTCTCTGCCGCCCAGTCGCTGATATCCTGAATCAGCATATCAAAGCGGGTATCCGGTTTATCAGAGCCGTATTTGTTCATAGCGTCTGCATAGGTCATTTTCGGCAGGGGCGTGGGGATTTCTATATTCAGCGTTTCTTTCATCAGCTTTTTGATGAACCCTTCCGCCGTTTCCATGATGTCTTCTGTATCCACAAAACTCATTTCCAGGTCGATCTGCGTAAATTCCGGCTGGCGGTCGGCACGCAGGTCCTCATCCCTAAAGCATCTGGCAAGCTGGATATATCTGTCAAATCCCGCAATCATCAGCAGCTGCTTATAGATCTGCGGACTCTGGGGCAGCGCATAGAATTTGCCGTTGTGGATTCTGCTGGGCACAACATAGTCCCTTGCGCCTTCCGGTGTGGATTTGATCATCATCGGCGTTTCAATTTCAATAAAGCCGTTGTCATAAAAATATTCGCGCGCGATTTTTGCAATCTTGTGGCGCATCAGCATATTTTTGGTGAGCTTTTCGTTTCTTAAGGCAAGATATCTGTATTTGAGGGTGGTTTCATCGCCGACTTCATCCGCCTTGGAAATCTCAAAGGGCGGTGTCTGCGCCTTGCTGATGATCCGCAGTTCAAAAACCTCTATCTCGATTTCTCCCGTGGGCAGTTCCGGGTTCTTGCTTTCCCGTTCCACCACTTTGCCTTTTACGGCAAGCACATATTCGCTGCGTACTGCCGCGGCTTTCTCAAAAGTTTCCCTGCTTGTTTTATCGCTGAATGAAAGCTGCACGATCCCGGTTCTGTCTCTCATATCAATAAAGATAAGATTGCCCAAATCCCGCTGGCGCTGTGCCCAGCCAAACAAGGTAACTTCTCTGCCGCAGTCTTTGATGTTGAGATCGCCGCAGTAATCTGTTCTCTTAAGTCCTTTTATCGTTTCCATTTGTCTGTCTCCGCAAATATATCAGTCTTTATTTTCAACCCCAAACAGGGATTTAAAGTCAAATTCCTCACCGTTTATAGTCAGGTCGTCCAGTTCTTTTTCCAGAGAGATGCTGTAAAATCCGCTGACGAACGTTTGCAAAGCAATTTCAGTTTCTTCGCCGCTCTCCATATTCTTGAGTTTGGCAATGCCGCTTTCCACTTCATCGTCACCCAGCACGATTGTGTATTTTGCGCCCAGTTTGTTTGCGTATTTCATCTGCGCCCTCAGACCTCTGCCGTTTACGTCATACAGGCAGGTAAAGCCTTCTTCACGCATGTCGTTTGCAATCTCCACCGCTTTTAACTGCGCTTTTTCGCCGAGCGCGGCAATAAACAGATCCGGCATGCTCTCTTTTGGGAATTCACAGCCCTGCGCCTCCATCAGCAGCATAAGCCGTTCAATTCCGAGCCCAAAACCAAGCGACGGCGTTTTCTGCCCGCCGAGTTCTTCAATCAGTCCGTCATACCGCCCGCCGCCGCAGACGGTTCCCTGCGCGCCGATGGATTCGGAAATGAATTCAAACACGGTCTTGGTATAATAATCCAGCCCTCTGACGATTCTGGGATTTACTTTGAATGCAATGTTCTGCGCATTCAGATAAGATTTTACTTTTTCAAAATGCTCTCTGCACTCGTCGCAAAGATAATCCAGCACAACGGGCGCGTCTTTGGCGATCTCGCTGCAAACCGGGGATTTGCAGTCCAGAATGCGCATGGGGTTTCTTTCCAGCCTGTCTTTGCACGTGTCGCAGAGTTCGTCCTTTCTGCCTTCAAAATAGGTTTTCAGCGCCTTGTGGTATTCCGCGCGGCAGGTGGGGCAGCCGATGGAATTGATTTCCAGTGTAAGGTCTTTTACGCCGAGTTCCTTAAAAAAGGTGTTTGCAAGCGAAATGATCTCCGCGTCTGCAAGCGGGGACTGCGCGCCGAAACATTCCACACCGAACTGGTGAAATTCACGCAGCCTGCCTGTCTGCGGCTTTTCATAGCGGTAGCAGGAGGTCAGGTAGCAAACTTTCTGCGGCAGCGTTTCGTTGCAAAGCCCGTTTTCCAGAAAACTCCTTGCAGCGCCTGACGTTCCCTCCGGGCGCAGCGTTATGCTTCTGCCGCCCTTGTCATCAAACGTATACATCTCTTTTTGCACAACATCCGTTGTGTCTCCCACACCGCGCTGAAAAAGCTCCGTGTGTTCAAACACCGGTGTGCGAATCTCTTTAAAACCGAATCTTTCGGCAACATCCAGCGCCGTGCTTTCAATATACTGGGTCTTGTAAATTTCGCCGGGTAAAACATCTTTTGTACCCTTAACTGCTTTGGTTATCAGTGCCATAAAATAATCTCCGTTCAGAAAAAACAGGGCGGGTTTGCACCTGCCCGTTGTTTTAAGAATTATAGCGCGGATTTACGATCTCGCGCCATTCGAAATCGCCGCGTTCCACACCCCTGATCAGCGCTTCTGCGGTTGCAATATTTGTTGCATAGGGAATGTTGTGAACGTCGCAGAGTCTTAAAAGATCGTTGTCATTCGGCTCATGCGGCTTGGGGCTGAGCGGATCCCGAAAAAAGATAAGCAGATCGATCTCGTTGCACGCAATGCGGCTTGCAACCTGCTGACCTCCGCCTTGACTGCCTGAAAGGAAACAGTTTATCTTAAGCCCGGTTGCGTCATGAACAAGTTTGCCGGTTGTGCCGGTGGCGCACAGTTCGTGGCGGCTCATGATTCCGCAGTAGGCAATACAAAACTGCACAAGCAGTTCTTTTTTTGCATCGTGCGCGATAAGTGCAATATTCATATAATACCTCTCTCAAGTGTTGCATCAATTCCTAAAGCCGTTTTTATTCAGCAGTAAAATCATACCATAAAATGTATATAGATTCAATAATTATTTACGAAATTCCTGTCAGTTCAGCAGTATGCCTGTGTTTTGGGCAGGCTGTTCATCCGTGTTGTTTGAATAGTAGTATTCAATAATGGAAGCAGTCAGTTCGGCAGTGGAAGTACCCGAACCGGCAAAATCAATTTCAGATGCTATGGATATCTCCGGATTATCGTAGGGCGCAAAGGTGATCAGGAAACCGTTGTTCGTTTCCTTGCCGTTACGGATAACCTGTGATGTACCGGTTTTGCAGGCAACGTCCACACCGGAACTGCGGAAAATGGAATTCAGCGTATATTGCTGTGCAACCATTCGCATACCTTCGTGCACAATGTTAAACGTGCCTTCCGAGATCGGCAATTCTTCCGCAACGGTTGCGCCGGTCTCCTCGATCGATCCGTTTGAAGTGTTGATCACGGATTTTACAAAGTGCATGTCATATCTTGTTCCGCTGTTGGCAACCGTAGCGCAGTAGTTTGCAAGCTGCAGCGGGGTAAACAGATGGTCTGACTGACCTATGGCAGCCTGAATGGTATCGCCCATCTGCCATGTTCTGTTGTACCGTTCTGCGCTTGCCGGGCCGGCAAGTACACCGGATGCCTCGCTGATCTCAACACCGGTCTTTTCCCCAAGACCAAACATGGACGCGTATTCATCTATTTTGGAGATTCCCATTCTGTCTGCGCAGTTATAAAAGAAGATGTTGCAGGAATCCCGGAGCGCCTCACGCACGTTTTCTGAGCCGTGCGCGCGCCCGTTCAGGCACTGGAATCTTACATCGTAGTATTGCCAGGTTCCGCGGCAGGTGAAAGTGGTGCTCTGGTTGATGATTCCTTCTTCCAGTGCGGCGCATGCCATAGCCGGCTTGAATGTGGAACCGGGGGCGTATGTGCCCAGCGCGAACCGGCTGAACAGCGGCTGCCTTTCATCGGAGGCAAGGGAAGAGTAATCGTCATAATAGTCCTGCAGATCATAGGTTGGGTAAGACGCCGCCGCAAGGATGGCTCCGGTGTGAATATCCTCCACAACAACAGCGCCCGCGCCCTCAGACTGGTTTACTTCGTCGCAGGTTTCTTTCAGCTTCTCCTGTGCAAGGCGCTGCAGGTCGCGGTCAATTGTCAGCACAACGGTGTTGCCCTGAATCGGTTCTTTCGTGATCTCTTCCGTAACATTTCCGTTTGCGTCAATCTTGATGGTCAGTTCACCCGGCGTTCCGCGCAGTTCGCTCTCCATAGCGGCCTCTATGCCGCTTTCACCTATGGTGTCGTTTATGCCGTATCCCTGGTCTTTGAGTTTTGCGTATTCCTCTGCGTTGATTTTTCGGATGGTACCCAGTATGTGCGGCGCAAGGGTGGAATCGGCATATTCCCTGTATGCAACGGGCTGAACGTCCGCCCCCAGATAATCCTGCCGGTCCTCTTTTATCGTAGCAACGGTTTCGTCGCTTACGTCATCAGCAATTGTAACCGGGTTTTCAATAGAAAAAAGCAGCCGGGTAAGTTCGTATCGGATGGCGCCCACTTTAAGCGCAGTCTCGGTGTCATACCCCTCCAGGCCGTATTTCTCAACCATGGCGTCAAAACAGTTCTGTGCCGTGGCGTAATTTTGAAGATCAAACATATCGCGGCTCTTCATTGTGGCAACGGCGTCCTCATCTTCCGTGAATTCAATGCCGCCGGTGCCGATCCTAAGCGGCAGGTTATTTACATATTCTTCGCCGTTTTTTTCAAAAAGGCGGATCAGATTGATGATTACGGCGTTTCTGGCAGCGTTGTCACTGCTGGAGGGAAAATAGGCAGCGTCCAGTATGATGGAATTACCCTGCCGGTTCGTAACCAGCGGATTCCCGTTTCTGTCCACGATCTCGCCCCTTGCCGCCTCAATGGAAACGGTATAGGTGTCCACCGCGCTGTTCTGCGCGCGGTAATATTCCCCGTTTACGATCTGAATATCATAAAGCGTGTAGCCAAAAGTGCAAACAAGCGCGATCACAAGAATGATCGCAATAAGGCTCCTGCCGCTGAAATGTCTGCTCTTCAAGTTTGATTGCTCCTTTTAATTTAGTGTTTTGATCGGCTTGTTCAGCGCGCGTTTTATCGGCTTCAGGCTGAAGTAGATCACAGGGGTTGCCAGAATCGTGTAGAGCGCGCTGGGCAGGTAAAAAGTAAACAGGCTCAGTTCCGCGCCGCGCACGTCTTTTATGATGATGAAAAACAGCCAGTAAAGAAAACAGTATAAAAGAATAAAAACCGTGCTGAATATAAAGTTGGTGATAAAAGTGTTTCGGATAATGTATGTGATGAGCGCCGCGCCGAAAAAGCACATGATGCACATGTATATGGCGTTGAACCCAAGGTGCACGGCGGAACTCAGATCCCACAGCATGCCGCCGATCAGCGCCGTTACCGCGGCGAATCTCTCATCTTCTCCCGCGCCGAGGATCATGCATACGGGCAGCAAAAGAAAACATCTTGCTCCGCCGATCTCCAGTGTCAGGCCTGCCGTGTTCTGAATCAACGCCGCACAGGCGGTCAAAAGCAGGTATACTGCGATTTTGAGCGTGCGCTGTTTATAGGAAAGATCCATTACTGTGCCTCGCTTTCATAACCGGTCAGCACAAGGCATTCAGAAATGTTGTTTACATCTACTCCGGGCTGAATGACCGCATAGGATGCAACGGAAGCCGTATCTTCCTGTATTTCTTCCACAGTGCCGATGATCAGTCCCTCCGGAATCTTTCCGCTGATACCGGCAGTGGCAATGATCGAGCCGTATGTAACGGCAGTGGAGGAATCCAGGTTCGCCATGATGCATTTGCCCTCCGGCGCAAGCTCGGCGCGCCCCGTAACATAGGAGATCTCACCTGAAACGATCTCGTAGGCGGAAACGGAAAAATCCGGATCCAGTATGGTCTTTACCACGCTGTATGTGGGGTAAGCCCTGTCGATAATCCCAACGATATAATTGCCGTAAAGCACGGCGTCCCCGTCTTTGATTCCGCTTGCCGAGCCTTTGTTGATCGTGTAGGATCCAAAAATGTCAGCAGCGTCTCTGCTGATTGCCTTTGCCTCCACAAACGTGTAATCCGGGTTTTCCTCTTTCAGCTCAAGCGCGTCTTTATACAGTTCGTTTTGTTTTTTTAAATTTTCATAATCCGCAAGCTGATCCTGAAGGGAACCCACTTGGTTTTCCAGTTCGTCTATTCGGTTCAGGTATTCTTCATTGCCGGTTGCCTCGCCGAAAACATAGGTGATTCCGTCAGAAATTTTGGAGGCAAGCCAGTTCGCCGGTGTGAATACCGTGCCGATAATGCCGGACTGTGCTGTCTCTCCGCGGCCGTTTGCGGCGCAGATCAGCGCGCCCACAAGCAGCAGCGCAATAATGCCCGCAATTACTTTAAACCGCCTGCTCTTAAAAAGCTGTTTCATTGTTATCGTGCCCTTCTGAGTTTAACTGATGTTCCGATCGCCACAACGTCCATTGGGTTTTCCGGCAGGTGAACGGCGATCTTCGTTTCTTTTGCGATCAGTTCGGGCAGCCCTCTCAAAAGCGCTGTGCCGCCGGTTAAGTAAATGCCTCTGTCCAGTATATCGGCGGCAAGTTCGGGCAGGGTTACTTCCAGTGTTTCCCGTATGGCGTCAACGATCTCGCTGATTGGTTCGGAAAGCACACCCCGGATCTCTTCGCTTGTGATCTCAATGGAATTCGGCAGTCCGTCCGTCAGATTGCGGCCGCGTACTTCCATTGCGCCCTCGCCGTCATATTCGGAAACGGAGCCGATCTTGATTTTTATGTCTTCTGCCGTAACGTCGCCGATCAGCAGATTGTGCGCTCTTTTCATATGGTTAATGATGGCTTCGTTCAGCGCGTTGCCTGCAATTTTAACGCTTTTTCTTGCCGCAATGCCGCCAAGGCTCATGACGGCAATATCACAGGTGCCGCCGCCGATATCCACAACCATGGATCCGGATGCCTCAAACACCGGCAGACCCGCGCCGAGCGCCGCCGCCATAGGCTCTTCTATCAGTTCCACTTCCTGCGCGCCGGCAGCTCTTGCCGCGTCTTCAACAGCGCGCCGTTCCACTTCTGTTACGCCGCTCGGAACGGTGATGATCACTCTGGTTTTGGTAAACATGGAGGTCTTTGACGAGCGGTATATAAAGTTGTGCAGCATATCTGCGGTCATGTCAAAGTCCGCAATAACGCCGTCTTTCAGCGGCTTTACCGCAATGATGGAACCGGGCGTGCGGCCGATCATCGCCTTTGCCTCATTCCCCGTTGCAAGCACGCGGCGGGATTTTACGTCCACCGCAACAACGGAGGGCTCTCTGATCAGAATTCTGCCTTTTCTGTCGCAAATTAAGGTGTTTTCGGTTCCGAGATCGATTCCTATATCTTTTGTTAAAATCATTTATAATTCTCTCACTTTCGAAACAAGCGGTGAAAAGTCCGCATAATTTTCAGATATAAAGTATTATATATTAAATAAGAATTTATAACAATAGCAATTTGCAAATTTAACAAATTTTTCAACAAAAAATATGCTTTGCTCCGGTTTGCTCCGGCTATAAAAAACGGCAGTGTAAAAACACTGCCGTTTCAGTTATAACTCTGTTGTAAATTCATAGCCCTGTGTGCGGATATCGTCTATCACTCTGCCCAGAATGTTTGCGTTCGTTTCGCAAACGGCGTGCAGCAGCATGATTTCCCCGTCATGCGTGGAAGAAGTTATCTTCTCAAACGCCGTGTTTTCATCGGGCGGATTTTCTGTATCCCAGTCCTCATAAGCAAAACTCCAGAATACGCTCCTGTATCCCAGTTCGGCGGTCAGCGCCAGCGTCTGTTCGCTGAAAACCCCTTCGGGAAACCGGAAATAACCCATGGAATAGTTGAACGTTTCCTCCACGTAATCATGCATCAGCGTGATTTCTTCCTCTGCCGTTTCCAGATCAATTTCCGTCATGTTGTAGTGTGAATAACTGTGGTTTGCAAGAATATGGCCTTCGTTAATCATGCGAAGCACAAGATCGGGATTGTCTTTTACATAGTCATAGGTGCAAAAGAAGATTGCTTTTACGTTTTTTTCTGCCAAAGTGTCCAGTATCTGCGCCGTGTAGCCGTTTTCATACCCTTCGTCAAATGTGAGACAAATGGTCTTGTCCTCCGGAAGCAGCCACTGCGCGCTCATTTCGCTGTATTTGTTTTGCAGTTTTTCCGGATCCGCCGGTCTGGCGTGGTCTTTGATATTGCCGGGGCCCCAGATGACCGGTTCAGCACTGTAATCCACCACATCCAGTTTGCTGCCGTTTGCCGCGTCTGCCTCCAGCGTTGTGTCCGCTACATTGGTTGTGTTTTGCGCCGTTGTTCCCGGCACGGTCTGTTCGTCAGGTGTGTCCACCTCAACAGAGCAGGCGCTGAACATCGCTGCGATGGCCATGAAAAGCGGGATCGCTCTGTGAATGATTCTTTTTTTATTCATAAAAAACTCCTCCTGAAATTATTTTTTGCAAAAGGAGTTTTAATAGAAGTGGAAGTTTTTTTAATTCTTTTCCGCCTCTTCTACGCTTTTTTGTTTTAAATAAGCGTTGATAAAGCCGTCTATATCGCCGTCCATAACCGCGTTGATATTGCCCATTTCAAAGCCGGTTCTGTGGTCTTTTACCATTGTGTACGGCATAAATACGTAAGAGCGGATCTGGCTGCCCCAGGCAATTTCTTTTTGATCGCCTTTTATGTCTTCTATTTTTTCAAGGTTTTCGCGCTCTTTGATCTCAACCAACTTGGATTTCAGCATGCGCATGGCAACTTCTCTGTTTTGGTGTTGTGAACGCTCGATCTGGCAGGAAACCACAATTCCTGTTGGAATATGTGTCAGCCGAACTGCCGATGAAGTCTTGTTTACTTTCTGACCGCCCGCGCCGGACGCTCTGTAAACATCCATTTTGATATCCTCTTCACGGATCTCTATGTTGACGTCGTCATCGATCTCCGGCATAACTTCTACGGATGCGAAAGACGTGTGCCGCCTGCCGGAAGAGTCAAACGGAGAAACACGCACAAGGCGGTGTATGCCCATTTCCCCTTTCAGGTAGCCGTAGGCGTTTTCGCCCTCAATCAGGATCGTTGCGCTTTTCAGCCCGGCAACATCACCGTCCAGGTAATCCAGAGTGGATACTTTGTAGCCGTGCCGCTCGCCCCAGCGGTTATACATTCTAAACAGCATTTCCGCCCAGTCCATCGCCTCGGTTCCGCCCGCGCCGGCATGAAACGTAAGCAGCGCGTTTTTGGAATCATACTCGCCGTTGAGCAGGGTAGTCAGTGTAAGCTCGTCAACGCGTTTTTCAATATCCTCAACGGAACTGCGGCAATCGTCCACCATGCTCTCGTCATTTTCTTCGTTTGCCAGTTCAATCATCATCAGGGTGTCTTCATAATCATTTTTCAAGTGGTTATAACTTTCCAATTTTGCTTTTAAGGCGCCCGTTTTTTTCAAAATCTTTTGGCTCTCCTCGGCATTGTCCCAAAATCCCGGTGCCGCCGCCTGCTGTTCAAGTTCTTCCACTTCTTTCTGCACGTGGTCTATGGCAAGCGCTTCTCTTAAATTTTTTATCGGTTGTTCGGATTCAAGCAGCCTGAGTCTTAAATCATCAAATTCTACCATATCGTTTCCTCTGCTCTCTTTTATTCTCGGTTTTATTAAGAAAAATATAAAAGGTTAAAATTGTAAAAACAGTATATGATATTATATACAACTTTATTGTTGATTTCAAGTGCTGCCGTTAAAAATATATTTACTTAATTTTAATCAAATTATTGATTTTTTGTGTTATTTTAATGTATAATTAAATGAAATATCTGCTAAGGAGTATTTTATGTCCCTTTATGAAAACCAAAAATGCCCCGTTTGCGGCGTTGCTTTCAAAAGCGGGGATGATATTGTTACCTGCCCGGAGTGCGGCACGCCGCATCACAGGCAGTGTTATGAAAAAGTAGGTAAATGCGCAAACGCCGAACTGCACAGATCGGGTTTTGTTTATAATCGGCATCAGAATGAAAACACGCAGAAACAGCCGCAGGAGGCACAGTCCGCTGCGCAGCAGGGCAATCCGTATTTCATTCCGCCAAATGCGGAGCAAACGGAGCACAGCGCAGATCCTGCGCAGAAACAGACCGGTGCTTATACGCATATTCCCATGCAAAACGGTAAAGAGCCTGCGTCCAAAACGGCATTCGTTTTTAAAAATGATGAAAAAATAGACGGCGTTCTTCTTTCCGATATCATTACGGTTATCGGCGGGAATTTTATCAAATTCATAACCAAATTTAAAAAGAATAAAAAACTCAGTTGGAACTGGAGCGCCTTTATTTTTGGCCCGTATTATCTTTTTTTCAGAAAGATGTATGGGCCGGGCACATTGTTTCTGGCGCTGGAATTTGCGGCAAGGTTCATCATCAGCATGGTGTTTTCCAAGCAGCTTACCGCTTTTTCAAACGGCGCGATGGCTTTGATGCAGGACACTTCGGTTTCACCGGCGGAATATTATTCCGGTTTAAGTTCGCTGATGGAATCCTCCGGCGTTTTAACGGTGTATCTGATTTTAATTGCCGTTTTACTGGTAATTCATCTTTTGATCGCAGTGATTGCAGACCGGCTCTACAGGCATAAAGTTTTTTCCCTGATTGCCGATGTGGATAAAAAACTGGATTCCGGCGCAACGATCGCTCCGTCGCCGTTCGCCATGCAGAATGAGGCGGAAATGTCTCAGGCGGAGATCCGCAAACTGTTTCTCGCCGGCAGGGGAGGCATCAGTTTCTTTGCACCGTGCATTGCGTTTTTGGTGCTCAGTTTCGTAACGGATATTATTGCATATCTTTAAAAATGTTTTTAAAATCAATTTTATCAATATTTTTTCATTTTGGAGGATAATATTATGAAAGTAAGAAAAGCAATTATCCCGGCAGCAGGCATGGGAACAAGAGTTTTACCGGCGTCAAAAGCAGTTCCGAAAGAAATGCTCAACATTGTGGATAAACCCGCAATCCAGTACATTGTTGAGGAGGCTTTTGCATCCGGCATTGAGGAAGTGCTGATTATCACAAACAGAAACAAAGGCGCGATCGAAGATCATTTTGATCATTCTTATGAACTTGAGGATAAACTCAAGGGTAACGCGAGTAAAAAGAAGATCTATGAGGATGTGCTTGCCTGCTCAAATTTCGGAAACATTTATTTCCTTCGCCAGAAAGAAACAAAAGGTCTTGGCCATGCCGTTCTCTGCGCGAAAAACTTTGTAGGCAACGAACCGTTTGCCGTGCTTTACGGGGATGATGTTATTCTTTCCGAAACGCCGTGCACCAAACAGCTTTGCGACGCGTATGAAAAATACGGCAAAGGCGTGGTTGGTGTAAAAGAGGTGCCCGGCATGGCAATCACCAAATACTGCTCTCTTAAAACGGAGCCGCTTGAGGGAAATTGCTATACCTGCACGGATATGATCGAAAAACCGAAGCCGGAAGAGATCATGGGCAACTTTTCTATCCTTGGCAGAGTTGTTCTGCCGCCGCAGATTTTTGATATTTTGGAAAATACGCCGCTCGGCGCGGGTAATGAGCTTCAGCTTACGGATGCCATGAAGACGCTTGCGCAGACAGACGGTGTTGTTGCCGTGGATTATGAGGGTGTCCGCTACGATATGGGCAATAAATTCGGCATACTTCAGGCAAATATAGAAGTGGGTCTTAAACACCCCGAAACCAGGGAAGAACTCAAAGCTTACTTAAAGAAACTTGCCGCAGATCTTGATTAATTTTGATTTGAGGGATTTATTTGAACGAATATTATAATCCTGATCCTTACCGTAATTCCACCGGGCAGAATGTGAATCCGGATCACCAGCCTCAAAACGATGCTTACCGCGGCTCCAATGCGTATCAGCAGCCGGGCGGTAACGCCGGGTATACTCACGGAGACACGCCATACAACCATTCTAATCCGCAGTATCATGCGCAGCAGCCAGGCGGCTATCCGCCTTATCAAAACGGATATCAGCAGTATTCCAACGGCTATTCGCCTTACTACAATAACGGCAATGCGCAGTATCAGCCGGGTTATAATAATCAGGAGTATTACAGGCAAAACCTTTATTATCAGGCGAAGGCAAAGGAGGAAAGACGGGAGATCCGAAAGATCGGCAATATGATGGGGCTTTGCGTTATTGCGTTCATAGCCGTTCAGTTGATTTCATCCGCTTTGTTGCTCAGCAATGATGCACTGTATGATCTTTATTCCACTTCGTCCGTATTTCAAAACAGTTTCGGCATAATTTTTGTTGAACTGCTTGCCGTTGCCGCGCCGTTCGGCGTTATGGCGCTCATAAACAAAAACAAGTATGAGACTCCGCTGATCCCCAATCAGCGCCTGAAATTTTCTTCGCTGTGCCTTTGGGTCGGCTTCGGAATGCTTTGCTGTGTGGCGGCGGATTATATCGTCGCATTTATGATGACGGTTTCCGAATCCATGGGTTATGAACTTACACAGGGTGAGAATCCGGATCCCGAAAACGCTTTTGCTTGTATTATCACCGCGCTCGCAACGGCAGTTGTTCCCGCAGTTTGCGAGGAGTTTGCTATGCGTTGCTGTTCGCTGGGTCTTCTTAAAAAATATGGCAAAGCGCTCGGCGTTGTGGGTGTTTCCCTCGTTTTCGGTCTGCTCCACGGCAATCTGATCCAGTTTGTGTTTGCCACGCTTGTGGGTCTGATCCTCGGCTTTGTTACCGTTAAAACAGACAGTGTTGTCCCGGCGGTGCTGATCCATGCGTTCAATAACGGTATGAGCGTGCTGACTTTGATTGTGGAATATTGTTTCGGCACAGACGCAAGCAATTATTCCGGCACGGCAGTATTTGTTTTCTGGATCGTTGCAGGTATAGTAAGCACGGTGATCCTTGCCGTCAAGCATCAGCTCAGTTTTAAACTGGATGCGCCGCAGGCCATGCCATTTGGAAATACCACTGCCAAGAAACTCGGCGCTTTCCTGTCGTCTCCTGTGCTGATCCTGTCCAGCCTCTATCTTATCTTTTCCGTTTTGTTAAGCATTCAGAAAGTCTAATATGAATCCGTTTATGAAAGAGGCTTTGCGCCTTGCAAAACTGAGCTTTGATGAGGGGGAAGTCCCGGTCGGCGCCGTTGTTGTGAAAGACGGCGTTGTGGTCGGCAGGGGCAGAAACAGGCGTGAAAACGGCAAAAATGCGCTTTTGCATGCGGAAATCTCCGCTATTGACGAGGCGTGTAAAACCCTCGGCGGCTGGCGATTGTGGCAGTGTGAGATGTATGTAACACTGGAACCATGCCCGATGTGCGCCGGTGCCGTGATCAATGCCAGAATCAAAAAAGTAACCTTCGGCGCCTATGACAAAAAAGCAGGGTCATTCGGCTCGGTGGTTGATTTCAACAGCCTGCCCTATAATCATAAGCCGGAGATCATCGGCGGTGTGGATGAAAGCGAATGCGCAGAACTGCTGTCACATTTTTTTGAAAAATTAAGGGAAAAGCAAAGAAAGAATAAACGCAGAACGAATGCGCAAACTGCCGCTTCCTGCAAAAAGGAAACGCATTAATTTCATAAAAAACAGGCTGCACCCGCTATTGCAGGCGCAGCCCTTTTTGTTTTTGAAAATCAGGACCGCCTTGTCAGGCGGTCAGCTCCTGTCGGAGCGCAGGTTAACACCCGCACAGCTTATTTCATAGATTCCTCATAAGCCTTGATCATCTTTTTAACCATCTGACCGCCTACAGAACCGGCCTGCTTGGAAGTAAGGTCACCGTTGTAACCCTGCTTAAGATTTACACCAACCTCAGAAGCGGCTTCCATCTTAAATCTGTTAAGAGCTTCTTTAGCCTCAGGTACTACATTCTTCATTAATTTACACACCTCTTTTGCATTTTAATTGCGTTTGCAAAAGTATTGTTTGAAGATATGTCGATAATATAATTGAAAAATTTTTACAATTTTGAATGCAGTTCCACTCGTTTTGATCGGGTTGTGTATGGATTTGACTTAGATTATCATTGCTTTTTATGAAACTCTATTTTACCCCGTTAAGTTTGTTTATGCCGTTCGGGATAGCTTTTTTGCATTTGTTTTGTCTTTGTCCGATGCACGCTTGAATAAAGGCGGTGTTTTTTACAACCGCAACGATTTGTTGAACGGGATAAAACTGCGGTTTTACAAACCTCTTTTTAATTTAAATAAATTATTGCACATATTATATTAATGTGATAGAATATATAAAAATTCTTTTGGCAATCTTTATATAATGTTTTTAATTTATAAACGCCGTTTAAGGGGGCTCTTCTCTTGGTAAAGGATATAGACGGCATCAATGTTCATTATGAGGTAAAAGGCAGCGGAAAATACGTGTTTATCCTGCACGGCTGGGGCGCAAATATAAGCGTTTATCGGTCCGTTGCGGATCTGCTTTCTCAGAAATTCACAGTCGTTTCACTGGATTTTCCGGGTTTCGGCGGCACTGCCGAACCGCCCGAGGTGTGGAGCGTTTCCGATTATGCGGCGTTTACGGTGAAATTCATTGCTTCTTTCGGAGTGAAAGAGGTGATCCTGTTCGGTCATTCTTTCGGCGGCAGAGTCATTATTAAAATGGCATCCATGCAGGATCTGCCGTTTGATATCAGCAAGATCATTTTTGCAGACAGCGCCGGTGTGATGCCCGTTCGGAGCAAAAAACAGAATTTCAGAACACGCATCTATAAGATCGGTAAGTGTATTCTTAGCTTTTACCCTATCAGAAAACTGTTTCCGCAGGCGCTTGAGGCGCTTAGAAAAAAGTTTTCTTCGGCGGATTATGCAAATGCGTCCGCTCTGATGCGTGGGGTGCTTGTTAAAACGGTAAATGAAGATCTGACCCCGCTTTTAAAAAATATAAAATGCCAAACGCTGCTGATCTGGGGCGTAAACGATACGGCAACGCCGTTGTCCGACGCGCTGATCTTTGAACGGGAAATCGCTTCTTCCGGCACGGATGTTGGCCTTTGCAAAATACAGAACGCGGGTCATTACTCCTTCCTTGACCAGCCTTATGTGTTTCAGAATATATTAAGATCTTTCCTTAAAATAGGAGAATAACATGCTTTTAACATTAAATATTATTTGCCTGATTCTTGCGGCGGTGTCCAGTGTTTTTTGTGTGATTCGCACAACGCATATGTTTCAGCTTAATTCCTATAAACCTGCCGTGCAATTCAAATGGATGCGCCAGAATTTTAAGCATTATAGCATCAATCTGATTCTGCTTGCGCTTTCCGTTGCGGCGGCGTTTACCAATGCCGTTTGGCTCTATATTGTGTTCTATCTTTTTGCCGTTATTTTCGCGATGGTGAACCGGCCCATGAAAAACGCGAAAAAACCGCTGGTTTATACGGCAAGAGTAAAACGCATGCTGGTTACCGATTTGATCGTATGGCTTGCGGCATTTGCCGCGGCGTTCTTTGCCGGCGGCGACCGATTTGCGCTGTTTGGTATGGGGGTCGCGCTTGCACTTGTTCCGGTTCTTCCTTTGATCGGCAATCTAATTAATGCTCCGATCGAGAAAGCGATCCGCCAGTATTATATTAATGACGCAAAAAAAATGCTGAAAGCATGCCCAAATCTCAAAGTGATCGGCATTACGGGCAGTTACGGTAAAACCAGTGTGAAGTATTATCTTTCCACCGTGCTCAAGGCAAAATACAATGTTTTAATGACGCCGGAAAGTTACAATACCCCCATGGGCGTGGTAAAAACGATCCGGGAACAGCTGCGCCCCACGCACGAGATCTTTGTTTGCGAAATGGGTGCCCGTCATGTGGGCGATATCAAAGAGATCTGCGATATCGTATTTCCCGAATACGGTATTATCACATCGGTAGGCGAGCAGCACCTTGAAACATTTAAATCCATAGAGAACATCATCAAAACAAAGTTTGAACTTTATGATGCCGTTTCGGATAAATCCAAGATGTTTTTAAACGGAGATAATGAAAACATTTCCGGGAATCTTGCAAAAAAAACAGATGCAGGCTATCATACCTATGGCCTGGGCAATCAGAATGAGACCTATGCTTATGACATCAGCGTTTCAAAAAAAGGCACGCATTTTTCTGTGTGCTGCTGCGGGCAGAAGATAGAAAATCTGCAGACCCCGCTGATCGGCGAGCACAATGTTACGAATCTGACCGGTGTGATCGCCGTTTGCGTTGCGCTCGGTGTGCCGGCGGAGGATATTAAACTGTATGTGCGCAAACTTTCCTCACCGCCGCACAGGCTTCAGCTTACCCGCAGAGGCGATACCGCCATCATAGATGACGCGTATAATTCCAACCCGGCAGGGTGCGAGGCGGCACTGAAAACGCTTTCCCTGTTTGAGGGCACCAAGATCCTGATCACACCCGGAATGGTAGAACTCGGCAGCATGCAGGATGAATGCAATTATGCATTCGGAAGATCCGCAGCCGGCGTGTGTGATCTGGTCTATCTTGTTGGCAAAAAGCAGACGCAGGCGATCCATCAGGGGTTGAAAGACGCCGGCTATGATGAAAACAAGATCACGGTCTGTGAAAGTTTTATGGATGCATATAATCAGGCGTCCGCCGTTTCCGGCGGGCAGAAGATCATTCTGATCGAAAACGATCTGCCCGATAATTATTGATAGTTGGAGGAACAAAATGAAGATTCATGTTGCGGTGCTCTTTGGCGGAAAAAGTGTGGAGCACGAGGTTTCCGTTATCTCGGCGCTTCAGGCAATACAGAGCATGAATAAGGATAAATACGCTGTTTACCCTATTTATATCACAAAGAAAAACGAACTGTATTGGGGCGAGGATCTGGATAAGATTGAGGAGTATAAGAATATTCCCGCGCTTCTTCAGAAAAGCACAAAAATCAATATCGTAACAGACGGCAGCAAAACATATCTTGTGCCCCAGCAGCAAAAGCGCTTTTCAAAGGCAAAGCCAATCGCCTGCATTGATGTTGCATTTCCGATTGTTCACGGCACCAATGTGGAGGACGGCGCCTTACAGGGCTTTTTGAAAACACTGAATCTGCCGTTTGTTGGCTGCGATGTGCTTGCCAGCGCGATCTGCATGGATAAGTTTGCCATGAAGATCATGCTGAAAGAGGCGGGCTTCCCTGTTTTGGACGGAATCCGTTTTACCGCACAGGATTATAAAAATGAAGAAAAGATCCTTGCTGATACGGAAAGCAGATTCGGTTATCCCGTAATTGTAAAGCCGGTGGATCTCGGCTCCAGCGTGGGCATCAGCAAGGCGGAAAACAGGCAGGAACTGGAAGACGCCCTGGAACTGGCATTTCAGTTTGCGGATAAGATCCTGATTGAGCCTGCCGTTGTGAATCTGAAAGAGATCAACTGCTCCGTTCTTGGCGATTACACGGCGGCTGAGGCGTCCGAACTGGAAGAGCCGATCTCCGCGGATAAGATCCTCTCCTATAAAGACAAATATATGGACGGTGGTAAAAAGACCGGCGGCAGTAAAGGCATGAGCAGCCTGAAACGAAAGATCCCGGCTGAGATCCCTGCTGAAACTGCGGAAAAGATCAAAGAGATCGCCGTAAACGCATTCAAATATCTGGATTGCAATGGTGTGGTTAGAATTGATTTTCTGATGGATTCCAAAACCGGCGAGTTTTGGATCAATGAATTCAACACCATTCCCGGCTCGCTTGCGTTTTATCTTTGGGAGCCGAAAGGCGTCAGCTATACCAACCTGCTCGACAGGCTGATTTCTCTTGCTCTCAAGCGCCAGCGCAGCAATGAAGAAATCACGTATTCGTTTGATACGAATATTCTTTCCTCTGCCTCTTTCGGAGGCGCAAAAGGCTCCAAGGGCGCAAAAAGATAAATAGAAAAAACAGGATACTTACGGGGCGGATCTCATCCGCCCTTTTGATTCTTATTAAAAGGTAAATCTTATGGATGCTGAAAATCTGGTTATACGTGCCTATGAAACGGCGGATCTTCCGCAAATGATAGATATCTGGAATGAAGTGGTTCGGGAGGGAAATGCTTTTCCGCAGACCGATCTTCTGGATGAAAAAAGCGCAAAAAGTTTTTTTGCGTCGCAGACGGTGAGCGCCGTTGCGCAGGATAAGCGCAGCGGCAGGATCGCAGGGCTCTATATTCTGCACCCAAACAATATCGGCAGGTGCGGCCATATCGCAAACGCAAGTTATGCTGTCTCTTCCGATCTGCGCGGATCTCATATAGGCGAAAAACTGGTTACAGACTGCCTGAAAAGAGCAAAGCGCAGCGGTTTCCGTTTGCTTCAGTTCAACGCCGTTGTGGAATCCAATCTGCACGCGCGGCATCTTTATGAGCGCCTTGGTTTTACCTGCCTTGGCAGAATACCGGGCGGATTCAGAAACCGGGCTGATATATATGAAAATATTTTTATATACTATAAAGAACTGTAATAGAAAAAAGGCGGCAGGGATGTTTCGGTATCCCTGCCGCCTTTTACAGTTCTATGGTTTTTGCGCCTATTGCGTTTCGAAACGTCTCGTCATGCTCTGCAAATACGATGGTCGGCGAGGCGCTGTTGATCAGTTCTTCTAACTGTATGCGCGAATAGATGTCTATAAAGTTCAGCGGCTCATCCCATATATAAAGGTGCGCGCGTTCGCACAGGCTTTTTGCCAGCAGCACTTTTTTCTTTTGCCCGTCAGACAGATTCTGCATATCTTTTTCAAACTGGATCTTATGGAGCCCAAGTTTGCTCAGCAGTGTTTTCAACAGGCTTTCCTCTATGCCGCTTTTCCGGGCAAGGTCACGAAGGCTGCCCTGCACGCCGGATGCGTCCTGCGGCACATAGGATAGAATCATGCCGGATCCCGTTGTCATCTTTCCGCTGTGCTCTATGGTTTGCCCGGCAAGCAGTTTCAGCAGGCTGCTTTTGCCGCTGCCGTTTTTGCCGCAAAGGGCGATCCGGTCCCCTTTATTTATGGTAAAGGAAACGGGGCCGCAGATGATTTTGCCGTTTCGGTAAATGCAAACATCTGAAAATTCGGCAATCTTATCAGAACGGTATTCCAGCGGCAAAATCTTAAGACGCTCCTGATTTTCCGCGTTTTTCAAAAGTTTCTGTTTCTCTTCCAAAGCACGTTTTTGCCTTGTTTCTATACTTTTGGAGCGTTTCATCATCTTTGCCGCCTTGTGGCCAACATAACCTTTGTCCGCCGCACCGGTCTTTGATTTCTCCACACGGTCAGACCATGCCGCCGTCTGCTCGCCGGCGCGGCGCAGCCGTTTAATATCCTTTTGCAGTTTTTCATTTTTTGCCGTTTCGGAGTCCTGTACGCGCTTGAAATTTTCATAAAAAGAAGAAAAATTGCCGCTTTGCACTTCGATATCCGCTTTGTTTATGGATAAAATATGGTCAACGCAGGCATCCAGAAAAGCCCGGTCGTGCGATACCAGTATAAACCCCTTTTTTCGGCGCAGGTATTTTGCAACAGATGCCCTTGCATCCGCATCCAAATGGTTTGTGGGCTCGTCTATCAGTAAAAAGCGGCCTTTGTTCAGAAACAGCGCCGCCAGCAGAATCTTAGTCTGCTCACCGTTTGAGAGCGTGGCAAACGGCCGGTAAAGCACATCGGGGCGAACCGCGAGCAACGAGAGTTCCCGATGCATTTCCCATTCTTCACAGGCGGGGCAGATCTGTTCAAAAACGGCGTGCGTTAAAAGGCTTTTATCCTGAATCGGATACGGAAAATAATCAAATTCCACCGAGTGCAGGATCTTGCCTGTGTATTCGTATTCCCCCATAAGCAATTTTAAAAGGGTGGTTTTTCCTTTTCCGTTTCTGCCGATCAGGCCGAGTTTCCAGTTGGAATCGATCTGAAAATCTACATTTTCAAATACATTGTCATAACTGCCGGGATAGGCAAAGGTCAGATCTTGAACTTTGATGATGGACATATAGAATCCCTCCTTATTTTCTGCTTTTTCAAAACATTTTTAAGCCGGGATATAGCCGTTTGGGAAATCAATAAAAGCCGCGGAAAGCAGTTTCCGCGGCTTAAAAAACGCCATTCTGCCGCAAATGGCGGCAAAAGTGAAAAACGGATAACTTTCCTGCAAACGGGTGCAGCAATGCCCAAAAGGCAGTCGCTGCTGATGAATCCGGCTTATTTGCAAGAAATGTTATACATCTTTTCACCTCTTTCTTAAATTCTGAAAAGAATATAGCACAGATCAAAGCATCCGTCAAGCAAAAGATTTCAGCTTTGCTTAATCTGCTTTATGTATTGCGCCTGCCGGTTTTGCATCCTCGGGTAGGGATCGCATGAAAACAAGCACAAACGGAACGGTAACCACCGCCGCAATCACGTAGGCGATCGGCTGTGCCGCCTCGATTCCGTATATGCCCATGAATTCAGGCAGGAGCAGCACAAGCGGAATAAAAAACAGCCCGTTTTGCGTCAGCGCAAGGAAGAATGCTCTGCCGCTTTTTCCGATGCTCTGAAACGTCATATTTCCGATCATAACCGTGGGCAGAACAACCAGTGACGCGCACAGCATCCGCAGCGCCAGAGTGCCTACCTCAACCACTTCTGTTTCATGCCGGAACATCGTTACGATCTGCGGCGCGAAAATAAAGCAGACAAGGGAAAGCACAAAGATCACAATTGTGGAGAAACCCCAGGTGAAACGGATGCCTTTTTTTACCCTGGAATATTTGCCGGCGCCGTAGTTAAAAGAGGAAACCGGCTGGAATCCCTGCCCGATCCCCACACATACGGAAAACAGCAGATTGGATACCTTGGCAACAATACTCATTGCGGCTATACAGGCGTCTCCGAACGGCGCCGCCTGTATGTTCAGCACCATGTTGGATACGCTGTTGAGACCCTGCCGCACCAGGCTCGGCAGACCGGTTGCGATGATCTCCCAAACAAATTTCGGCTTCAGGGTAATAAACCGCATCTTCATTTTGCTCTGTGCGGCGCCGCGGTAGTACATGATCAGCAGTATCGCAAGGCTGATATACTGTGAGACAGCCGTAGAAAGACCCGCGCCGGCAATGCCCATGTCACAGGCAAAGATCAGGATGGGATCCAGAATGATATTCAAAATGCCGCCGGATGTAAGCCCAACCATGGCAAGCGCCGCCATGCCTTCATATCGGAGAATGTTATTGATCACGCAGCCTGCCGTCATCGCCGGGCCGGAGAGCAAAATGTAAAATCCATAATCACGGGCGTATGGGAGGATGGTTTCCGTGCTGCCCAGAAAGGTCATAAGCGGGTCTATAAAGAGCAGGCCGAGCACCATGATGATCGCGCCGGCAATCAGGGAAAGAAAGAACCCCGTGGAAGAATAGCGCTTGGCTTTTTCTATATCCTGCGCGCCCAAATGGCGGCTGATGCAGCTGCCTGAACCGTGGCCAAACATAAAGCCAAACGCCTGCAGGATCGCCATCAGGCTGAATACAACGCCTGTTGCGCCGCTTGCCGCAATGCTGATCTTGGAAACAAAATATGTATCTGTGGCATTATAGATGTTTGTGATCAGCATGCTGATTACGGTCGGTACGGACAGGGAGGCAATCAGTTTGTTGATCGGCGTTTCGGTCATTTTTCTAAACTGCGCTTCGGCGGTATCTGCGCCGTCTTTTTTGCTGAAAAGTTCTTTTATCATTTTACACGCCCTTCTTTGTTACATGCCCTTTTTCAAGATCGATAAACATAAGCGCAAAAGGAATCAGCAGGATTCCTGCCGCTGCAAGTGCTGCTTTGATTCCCAGCGCGCGCGTAACATATGCGCCGATGATTGCGCCGGCTATGAAAAAGCCGATGATCATAAAATATTTTAAAGACTTTTTTAGCGAATTTCCGCCTTTTTTTGAAACGGCGGCAAATAAAGTTTCCGATGCGCTGCGCAGATTTCCGGTGCACATCGTGGTGGTCAGTGAAACTCCGCTGATGATGCGGAAACTCTGTACCTGAAGCGACGCCGCAAACGCCACCAGCGCGTTTGTGTAAATGTTGTTTGCGTCGTTTGACGGCACAAAGGAGATCGCAGCCAGCACGGCGATTTCCAGCGCAACGGTGATCTGGCGCCAGTGCAATATGGCGCTTGTTTTAAATTTCTTTTTTACAAGTTCGCTTGCCAGCACGCCGCATGCGAACGCCGTTATGGGAATCAGATAGTGCAGCGCATTTCTGAAATTGCCGTCTGCAAGCTCCAGTCCCATTAAAACGATGTTTCCCGTTTCCGCGTTGGCAAAAACGCCGCCGCGCCCGATGTATGTATAGGCGTCCAAAAAGCCGCCGGCAAGCGCAAGGATCGCACCAAGTAAAAAGGATTCGGACATTTGCCCAGTTCTTTTCATAGATATCACCGAAATTGTTTTGTTGGTACAATTCTATCACTTGCCGCGGCGGTTGTAAATGTGAATAATTTATAAATTAATACACAATTCCATTCAGAATTATATATATTTTTATATGCCGGCGTTTTATTGCTGCTCAATGGCGTTTACGGGGCAGGATTCCATTGCCTCTGCCGCGCTGCCTTCCTGCTCCGGCGGCACGTCGCCCTCTATTGCAACGGAAACACCGTTGTCATTCAGGCTGAACACCTCCGGGCAGATCTCTGTGCAGAGCCCGCAGCCAATGCAGTTTTCATTTACAAAATACTTCATAGTAAATCATCCTTTCCCACTTATTATATCTGGATTTTTCCGTTTTATGATTCACTTTCTTTCATAAGTGTAAAATATATACAATTTTGTAACCTCATTTTGACATGGATTTGACATAAAAACCGCAATTTCTTGATGAATGGTTGTTATTATCAAAACGCAATAAAAGAAAAGTGTAAAAAAACGGAGCAAGCGAAATGAGTATTTATTCCATATTTTCTTTGTTTGGCGGTCTTGCCCTGTTCCTTTACGGCATGAATATGATGGGGGATGGGCTTGAAAAGATCTCCGGCGGCAAGCTTGAGCAGATCCTTGAAAAAATGACGGATAAAACGTATAAAGGCGTGCTTCTCGGCTGCGCCGTTACGGCTGTTATCCAATCCTCTTCCGCCGTAACCGTAATGGTGGTGGGCTTTGTCAATTCCGGCATTATGGAACTGTCGCGCGCCATAGGCGTGATCATGGGCGCCAATATCGGCACAACGGCAACGGCGTGGATCCTTTCCCTGACCGGGATAGACGGGGACAGCCTCATCGTAAATCTTCTGAAGCCGTCTTCCTTTGCGCCCGTACTGGCTGTTATCGGTGTTTTTCTGCTTCTGTTTTCCAAAAGTGACAAGCGCAAAAATATCGGCGGGATCATAGCGGGATTCGGCATTCTGATGATGGGTATGGAATTTATGAGCGATTCCATGAGCGGTCTGGCAGATAACCAGCAGTTCACCTCCATACTTTTGAAATTCAGTAACCCTGTTTTAGGCATTCTTGCGGGTATGATCCTTACGGCAATCATTCAATCGTCCAGCGCGTCCGTAGGCATTTTGCAGGCGCTCTCCCTCACGGGTGCAGTCTCGTTCGGCACAGCGTTTCCAATCGTTCTGGGGCAGAATATAGGCACGTGCGTTACCGCTTTGATCGCTTCGGTCGGCACAAATAAAAATGCAAAACGTGCGGCTATGGCGCATCTTTATTTTAATATTATCGGCGTTGTGCTTGCCGTTGCTTTGTTTTACGGCGGAAATGCCATTTTCCAGTTTGATTTTCTGCAAAACACGGTTACGCCGTCTCAGATCGCGATCATCCATTCCGTATTTAATATCTTTTCCACTTTGGTTATGCTGCCGTTTACCAAGCAGCTTGAAAAACTTGCCTATATGACCATTAAAGACGGTAAAAAAGGCAAAGAAGATGCCCCGGTTCTTTTGGACGAGCGTTTCCTTCTGACCCCCTCTTATGCTGTGGAGAAAAGCAGGGAAGTAACCGTTCAAATGGCGGATCTGGTTGAAAAAACGGCAATGACTGCTTTTTCGCTTCTAAAAAATTATAAAAGTGAAAAAGCAAGCAAAATCTCCGAAAATGAAAAGCAAACGGATAAATATGAGGAAATTCTGGAAACGTACCTTGTGAAAGTCAGCGCACTGCAGCTTTCGGATGAGGACAGTAAAAATGTTTTTATCCTGCACCACGCGATCGAAGATCTTGAAAAGATCTCCGATTACTGTGAAGATATTTTAAAGATCAAAAAGAATATCAATAAAAAGAATATTATCTTTTCCGAAAAGGCGAAGTATGACCTTTCCGTTATGCTGGCGGCGGTCACCAAGATCATCAACCTTACGGTTGAGGCATTTAAAATGAACGATATCACCAAAGCGAGGGAGATTGAACCGCTGGAAGAGGTGATAGACAAACTTAAAAAAGAACTGAAAAACCGCCACCTGAAACGGATCGAGGACGGCTCCTGCTCCGTGGATCAGGGCTTTGTATTTCTGGATGTTATCAATGCGCTCGAGCGGATCGCGGATCACTGCGCCAGCCTTGCCGTTTCCATGATAGAACTGGAATGCGGTGAATATAACGTGCACGAATACACGCGGGAACTGAAAGAAAGCGATAAGGAATTTGTTGAAAATCTGGATTCTTATCTTGAAAAATATTCTTTGAACTGAGATAATGATAGGGGAGGTGTGCCAGATGCCGCTTATTTATATTTTAGAAGATGACAACAGTGTGCGCGAACTGGAATCTTATGCGCTTCAGGGCAACGGATACGAGGTGCGCGGATTTGATCAGCCAAAGCCGTTTTATGAGGAACTGAAAAAAGAAAAACCGGATCTGATTGTGATTGATGTGATGCTGCCGGGCGAGGACGGACTCACAATAACAAAAAAACTGCGCGCAAGTTCGGATTTCAAACATGTGCCCATCGTTATGGTAACGGCAAAGGATTCGGAGATAGACGCAATCAAAGGGCTGGACAGCGGCGCCGATGATTATATTACAAAACCGTTTTCGGTTATGATCTTCCTTTCCAGAATCAAGGCTGTTTTACGGCGCTCCGGAGAACGGGACGAACGTAAAAATTATACCTATAAGTCTATCACACTGGATGATAAAAAACATAAAGTTTTCTCGTTTAATAAAGAAGTGGAACTCACTTTTAAGGAATACGAGATTCTAAAATATCTGATCCTCAACAAGGGCATTGCCGTTACCAGGGAGCAGCTTTTGAATAAAGTGTGGGGGTATGACAGTGAAAGCGAATCCCGCACAGTGGACAGCCATATTCTTACCCTCAGAAAAAAACTCGGCGAAAGCGGTTCGCTGATTGAAACGATCCGCCACGTCGGATATAAGTTAGGTGATTGATTTTGACCGGCAGAATGACAGGTAAACTCTTTAATACGATCTTGATAGCGGCGGTGAGTTCCGTTTTGGTGACCATTGCCGCTTTCGGCATTTTTTATGCCGTGTATCTGAAAAACGAGATCGGCGCAGACGGAAAAGAGGTGCTGCTGTTTTCCGTGGTAACGGCGATCCCCGTGCTGGCGGTTACGCTGATCATCTCCTTTGCCGCGGCGTTTATTCTTTCAAAAATCCTGTGCGCGGATATTGAAAAAATGGGCGATGATATTGAGCACATCAGCAAAAACTGCCGCTATAACGAATTAAAACCGTTTGCGGATAAGATTCAGATACAGCTGGATGAAAAAGAAAAACTGCTGAATATGAAAAAACGCTTTACGGCAAATGTTTCCCATGAATTAAAAACGCCGCTGACCTCCATCTCCGGCTATGGGGAGATGCTGCAGAGCAATATGGTGCTGCCAAAGGATGTGCCGGAGATCGGCGGTATCATCTATAAGGAATCCCAGCGCCTGATCAATCTTACACATGATATTATTCAGCTTTCCCAGTTGGAGGAATACGATTATAAACCGATCATTGATTATGTGGATCTGATGCCGGTTGTGAATTACTGCGTGGAGGCGCTTTCCGTAAAAGCCAAAAAGAAAAACGTAAGCATTCGGGTCAGCGGTGAGGAATGCCGTGTAAAGGGCACAAAATCGCTGATTGAAGAACTGGTTTATAATGTTGTGGAAAACGCAATAAAATATAACGTGGAAAACGGCAGCGTGGACGTGCAGGTGCAAAACGGTGAAACGTCCGTTTCCCTTTTGGTAAAGGATACAGGTATAGGTATACCGGAAAAATATCTTGACCGCGTGTTTGAACGGTTTTTCAGGGTGGATAAATCCCGCTCCAAAGCAACGGGCGGCACGGGGCTCGGCCTTGCAATTGTAAAGCATACTGCGGAATATCTGGGCGGCAGTGTATCTATCAAAAGCCGTGAAAATGAGGGTACTCAGGTTACAATAGAACTTGCGAAATAAATATTTAATAATTCCGTCAGGCAACTGCACTTGAAATCCTGCTTTAAATTTTGTATAATAGGCATTGTTTTGAATCAGGATCGAAGGGGAACGGATATGTCGATAAAACAGGGCGATTACTTAAAAAAGTTAAGAACGGAAAATCATCTGAGTCAGGAAAAACTTGCGGAAAAGCTGGGCGTTTCCAGACAGTCCATTTCAAAATGGGAGCAGGGATATGCCGTGCCGGATACGGATAATGTGTTTAAACTTTCCAAACTTTACGGCCTGTCTGTGGATACGATCCTAAACTGCGGCGAAACAGACGGAATAAAAACAGATGCACCTGCTGAAAATTCAGGCACGGCGGATTCTGCCAATACCAATGCTGCTTTTGCCGAAGAAAAGGCAGAGAAACCTCCAAAAAGGAAAAGGCGTTCCTGGATCTTTGCCGCCTATCCGTTTATTGCTGTGTTCGTTATGGTGGCGCTTGGCGTTCTCAACAGCAGTTTGTGGAAATCTTCGTGGATATGCCTGCTTACGATTCCGCTGTTTTACACCGGGATCTTCGCTTATGAAAAGAAAAATCTGCTGATCTTTTGTTATCCTGTAGTTGTGCTGATCCTGTTTTTTATCGGCGGTTTCCATTTTGGTCTGTGGCATCCTTTATGGATTTTGTTCCTTACGATACCGATTTATTACATCGGCGCGGCAGTTTCGGTTAAAAATAAGAAACATAAACATTAAAAAAGCGCTGCTTGGAGCAGGACGGAATAGATTGTTTAAAAGTGAATACATATATAAAGACAAAAATCGCTTGGAGAGGGAAACGATTTTCCGCATAACCAGGCGGTTTTTCTATTTGTTTTGCTGTGTAAACCCAAGTTGCGGCAGGTGTAAATCAAAGTTTCTTGTTTTTGCGGCACGGCTTTGGTAGGATGGGATCGCAGCAAAGCAAAACGGCTGAAAACACATTTTTGATTACTTTATAGGAGAGCGAGAACAATGTCTGTTTATAAAAAAGAAACATTTGGAATTGCAAGAAAAATCGTGTCCAACATGACTGCCCAAAGCTGGGAGGAGATCCCGCACATCACCTCAAGCTATGAGGCGGATGTTACGGAATTGATGCAGTATTATAAAAAACTGAACGAAGGCGTAACAGATCATAACGACAAAATCACTATCAATACCGTGGTGCTTAAAATTATATGCGAAGGGCTGAAAGCCGCGCCTAAAATGAATACCACGCTTGAATTTAACCGAAAACTTGTGCGCGGCACATTGGTGTATCACAGTCAGATCGATGTTTCCATGCCGATGATCCTGAAAACGGGCGAGATGATGACGGTCAATATGCACAATCTTGGCAATAAATCTCTTTTGGAGATTGCCCACGCGGTCAACGATACGGCAAGGCGTGCAAACAACAGCAATATGAATGAGGCAATGTATGAAGTTTCGCTGGACAATACGTTACAGGGGCTGAAAGAAGGAAAGATCGCGCAGGCAATATGCCGCCTTTACGGCTCCAAGATGCCGGGTAAACATCAGGTGCACAATCTTACCGGTAAGGCAAAAAGAGAGTATTACAGCATTTCCGCAAAGGATCGGCTCACAAAACACGATATTGAGCAGGGCACAACAACGATCTCCAATTTCGGTTCCGTTTACCGCGGGCAGAAAGGCGAATGCTTCCTGCTGGAGATCATACCGCCGCAGACCACTGCCTTTGCCGTAAGCGCTGTGCAGGATAGACCTATGGTGGTAAAGGATGAAAACGGCAATAAAAAGATAGAGATCCGGCAGGTTATGCCGATCACCGTGGCAATAGACCACCGCGCACTGGATTTCGGGGATTGCAAACCGTTTTTTGAAAGGCTGGATGCAATCTTTGCGGATCCCAAAATCATTTTGAAATGGCGCGAGAACGCATAGTGAGAATGTGCAAAAAAAACACGGCGCAGATGCTCTGCACCGTGTTTTTTTATTCTATCTGAAAATGGATGAGACTGCGGCTGCAATCTGATCTGCTGCGGATGCAGCGGTAGGCAGATTTTGAATGCTGTCATAAGCATTCGGTATGACAACGCCCAAAACTATAAAAAACACAACATAGATCAATACGACTAAAACAACGTTGATAATAAAACTCGCAAGCGCGCATTTGCCGCATGCTTTTGCTGTTTTTGGTTTCGTGTCTTTTTCCGTTAGGTAAATCACAAGCCCTGCAACCGGTATAAACCAGGAAAGCACGGCAAGTCCCGCGTTTGCTTTTTGTTCTACCGGCGGGTAGGGTGGATAATAGGGTGGATAAGGCGGATAATACTGCGGCGGCACGTTCCCATAATTCGGCGGCATAGTATATCCGTTTTGCGGCGGAACATTGCCGTAAGGCTGCTGCGCATAAAAATTCGCGTTCGGCGGAATATTGCCGCCGGGCTGTGCGCCGTGGTTCTGCCTTTGATCAGGCGGTATGTTTTGTGCCTGCTGCGTTTGTTGCGGCGGCACATTCTGCGCTTGCTGCGCAGTGCTTTGAAAATCGGTTTGCGTATTTTTTACCTGTTCGTTATCCGGTGTGTAATATTCATCTGCCATAATACCAAAGCCTCCTTTTGCTTTTTAATTTGATTTAGGATGTTTTTAAAAGATAAAGCGGCACTGTAATTTACAGAGCCGCTTTGTAAATTTAAATTTGCATTATTATTTTATTCGTAAAATTCGTAATATGTATCATCATATGAGTAATCATATGAATCATCGTAATCATAAAAATCACTGTAATATGAATCGCCTTCATATGAATAATCGTCAGCAGCTGAGAATATTGCCGCGCCTGCAAAAGCATAAGATGCTATTATTATGATGATGTTTAAAATGAAACTTACAAGCGCGCAGATACCGCTTGTTTTAGCGGTTTTCGGCCTTTTATCCTTCTGGGTAAGAAAGATGATGAGGCCGGCAAGCGGAATTAAAAAGGAAAGTATGGCAAATCCAACGCTTGCTTTCTGCTCCTGAGGGGGTTGGTAAGGCGGATAAAACGGCTGGTTCGGCGCCTGCTGATTATACGGCTGCTGGTAGCCCTGCTGCGGCGGAGCTTGGTAATTTTGCTGCTGATAATTCTGCTGCGGCGGAGCCTGGTAGTTTTGCTGTTGGTAGCCCTGCTGCGGCGGAGTCTGGTAACTCTGCTGCTGATAGTTCTGCTGTTGCGTATCCGCGTTTGGAGCCTGCTGATCCTGCGGTGCGTTTTGCTGCGGTTCGGGCCCGTTTTGAGGTATGTTTTGGTTGTTATATTCGTCTGCCATGATTTTGCAAACCTCCTCTCATTACTGTAATTTCATAATAACATATATATGTTGTTACTGTCAATACAATGTATGATAAAAAAATAACAAAACGGCGCAAAGTGTATCAAAAAAAGCACGGTTCATTTGAACCGCGCCTTTTCAATCTTTATTTTACAGTAAAGATTATTTTGTCATCAGACCAGAAACTGGTTTCCATTTCCATTTCTATATTTTTCGCATTCTCCGGTACTTCAAAGTAAACAATGGCTTTAAAAGTTCTGTTTGGAGATATCGTTTCAAGAGCCGGTGATGCGTAATCATCTGCGCCGTAATATATTTCACATTTTGCGCCGTCTGCATAGCAGTCAAAATTAGAAAGAGAACAGTCTGTGTCTGAAACATTTTTAAATTCAAATTCTGCTCTGATGATTTTGTTGCCGTCGGCAGGCGGAACATATTCATTGTAATCTGTGTAATCCGCATTGCAGGAAATATAAGAGATTTCAAGCCCATCTGCTGTAACGGATGTGCCGGCTTCTATTACGGACGGAATGTCCGTATCGTTTTCCGTATTGCCGGAATCAGTAACCGTTTGTGTATTGCCGTCTGTTGCTTGTGTATCGGAATCGCCGCCGAATGCACTGCCGATAACAATAAAAGCAACAATAACGATGATCAGCCAGAACCACCACTTTTTGTATATGGGTTTTTTAACTTTCTGCGGCGGCATATTGTACGGCGGTGCTGGATTGTTCTGCGGCGCGCTGTAAGGCGTTTGCTGGTTTCCCTGTGCCTGCGGATCAAACGGATTTTGCTGTGGATCGTTTTGGGATGCGTAATTGTTGTTTTCCATTTAAGATTCTCCTTTTTTGTGATCTTGTATTTCAATAATAACACATAAGTATTCATAATGTCAACATATGTATTCATAAATGCGCAAAAAAAATACTACACTCTTAGTAACGAACAATTAGGAGTGCAGCTATGTATATACCAACACTGGATCCGAAAATCGTGGGCGAGGTCATTGCCGATTTCAGAAAAAAGAAACAACTCAGTCAGGAAGTGCTCAGCGGGCTTGCCGATATAGGCAGAACCCATCTGAGCGCGATAGAAAGGGGAGAGCGCAAACCTACCCTGGAAACGCTTTACCGGATCTCCTGCGCGCTGGATATAAAGATGAGCACCATTGTTGCCGAGATCGAAAACCGGATTACACCGTAAAATTTTGCGCTTTTAGCACTATTCAAAAGTGCAATCTAAAAAGCGCCGTCCTGTAGGACGGTACTTTAGGCTGTCGATAAAGTCGGCAGGAACGTGCAAATCGGAATTTAAAAATAGATTTTGTTTTCTTGCACATTAATGTCAATCATAAAATCGTTTCCATAAGACAGAACTTAGAAAAAATAAAATCCGCACAATTGTGCGGTTTTTTTGCACTTTCTGCCTCGTCGGCACAAGTTGCATATCATTCGCCCTGCCCCAAGCGGCAGGTCTTATTCATTCCACTGTGCCTCCTCTCCCCAAAAAGTTGTAAAACTTTTTGGGGACCCCGATAAGGAGGTACCTATGTACGTCCTCCCTCGCAAAATGTAAAATCCTGCTCGATTTCTCGCAACCTAATCAGCGTGTAGGACTGCTCATTTTTCTATATTTATACCTTTTTCTACACGCTGAAGCACCGTCCCGAAGGACGGTGCTTTACTCTTTTAAGCACTTTGTTAGTTTTCCGTGTCCAGCGTGCCGGCAAATTTTGCGTCATCTATTTCATACGGTTCATAATTGGAATTCTGCCAAACTTTAACGTAATCCACCAGAAATTCGCTTTTGTTCTCTGTGTCAAACGCGCCGATCTTCTGGCCGTGCGGGCCCCATTCATCTCCTGCGTCTATCTCACAGGTCAGGCGCAGAAATTCTTTTACATGGGAAACGCCGCCTGCGGTTGTTGCCCATGTTGGGTTGCCGTCAATATAAAATACATAGTATTCGGGAGTCCATTTCAGCGCGTAAGTATGCCAGCCGTCATACAGATCCTGTTCCAGATCCGTGATGTATGCCTCTGAGTCGGCAAAGTCGCCGTAGCCGTTCCATAAAAGCGCGTGCCCCATTTTGCTGGTTTTGCTGCGCCTGAACGCGCTTTCAAACACGTCGATCTCTGTTCCGTCCACGCCTGCCGCCGCCGGTTTCCTCATGTTGGAGGATTGCAGCCAAAACGCAGACCACATGCCGTCAGCGTCCGGCAGTTTGGCGCGCACTTCAAAATAGCCGAATGCCTGCGCAAACAGCAGTTCGTCGCTTTGCCCTTTGTTGCTGTTTTGGTCGCCCACAACGCGGCGTGTTTCAATGCCGCCGGTAAAGCGGCCTTCTGAAGGGCAGTCTCCGCCGCAGGAATGGTTGTTTTCATATTGTGAGGTCACCACCAGATTACCGTCTCTGATGGATACGGCGTTCGGGCACCACCAGCAGATTCTTCCGGCTTATCAGGGTCATTGCTCTCCCATCTAATCGCGTGCGGCGAAGTGGTCCAGATCTCACGGCTGCCGCTGTAATTTTCGCCGAATTGTATACCTTCGTTCAGTTGGCTGCCGTCAAATCCGTCCTCAAACACCATATACCAGCCGTCTTCGCCAAGTTTCGGCAAAGACAGATCAAAGCCTTTGTCTTTCCATCCTGTGTCCTGCTTTTCGGCAGCGCAGGAGCACAGCATCAGCGCCGTCATCCCAAACGCAAGAGCGCCGCTCAGAACCTTTACAAATCGTTTCATAATACCCTCTCCTTTATTATAAAACTATAAAATTGTATTTCAAAAAGCCGGTTTTCAGCTCATTGAATATATATCCTTTCCGCTTACAAGGCCTATGCCGGCAGGGCCGATCTCCTTGTTAAGCGCGCTGTAAAACATATAATATCTGCCGTTTGCATACAGCAGGGAAGAGCGGTAAAGCCCCATATTGTCAAACGCGTTTGGTGCATCAGAGTGTGCAAAGATTTTTTGCGCGTCAGAGTAATGGATATTGTCTGCCGAAAAAACGTAGTACAGATCCATATGCCTGTATTTTTCCTTGGATTTCGGGTCATAAGCGGAAATCAGCGCCTCATATCCTTTGGCTGTGTGGATCACGTCAACATGCCAGTTTTTCAGTTTTTTGCTGCTGTAGTTGATTTTTATGCTGCGAATCTTTTTCCAGTTTTTACCGTCCTTACTTTCCCGGTAATCCAGCGCGTGGTCGGCATTCTGGTCCACAGACCACATTTTGTAGACGCCGTTTTCATAGATCAGCGCAGGACTCAGGAAATCGCATTTTCCAATCTCGCCGGTCAGCATATCTTCTGCTTTGCTCCAGTGCACGCCGTCTTTGGTTGTTTTTCTGCGCAAAACGGTTCGGCAGTTTGGCTTGTCATAAAACCGCCACCAGCATTCCAACTGCTTTGTATCTGTATTGTATACCAATTCCGTATCGGAATTATAAACTTTATAAGGCGCGTGATTTTCCGGCTTTGGCTCCAGCGGATTGGAAAAGCCTTTCGGCGCGCACCATGTTTTGAGGTCGTTGCTGACTTCTATATGCGGATTTTCCCAGCAGTCTTCGCTGTCTTTATACGGCGTATACGCGCACCAGTATTTATAGCCGTTAAACCCCTTTTCAAAATATACAACAGAGGGATGATAATTGTATAAATTACCGTATACGTTTTTAAGATCCAGCGGTTTGGATGCGTTTTTATTGGCGTTTTGTATGTAAATACGGCAGTTTGCCCATGTTCCGTTTGCTCTTGCGGTTATGATTGCCGCGCCGGCAGATTCGGCTTTGATGATGCCGTTTTTTACGGAAACGGTTTTCTGGTCGCTCGTTTCCCACCGCACCTTAGTGCTTTTGCTTTTTAGTTTTTTGCTCAGATCCAGGGACTCGCCCGTATTCAAAGTATAGCTTGGTTCTTCAAAAGCAAAGTTCTCCTCCGTTTCTATAGCGGTGATCTTTACGGTTTTGCTGTATTTTCCGGCGGTTACGGTGATCTGCGCATTCCCGCTTTTCAGTATACAGATCTTTCCGTCCTGCACTTTTGCCACGGATTCATCACTGCTTGTGATCTGCACGGGGTCTGTGGAATTGAAAGGAAAAACGCGGGCGTTCAGTTCTATGCTTTCTCCCTCTTTTGCGGTAATGCTGTTCCTGTCCAGTTCTATGGATTGTGCGCTGATCTTCTCTTCGCCGATATCGCGCAGGGAATCTTTCTTTACAAACCCGGTCTTGAGTTTGCCGTTTTCACTGTACATGATCTTTACCCAGCCGCTTTTTTTCGCCAGAATGATCACTTTTTGATCTTTTGCCAGTTTCCCGCCATAAAGTGAGAGATAAAAGGGGTAATCCAAGGCGTTTTCACTGTTTGTGATATACGCTTCTTCCCGTTTTTCGCTGCCTGCCTGAATGGTGTTGTAACTTTGCAGTTCAAAATGTACACAGGCAAAGGCGCTTACAGCGCCCGCTATAAGCAAGGCGCAGCCTATTGCCGCTGCCGTTTTTACCCCGCTTTTTTTGCGCCATTTTACTTTCCTTTTCATTATATTCCTTCCTTTGCTGTTTTCAAGTTAAAAGATTGCCCGAACGGCAAGATCATCTATGACCCATTTGTTGTTTTCATATAGGAATTTTACAGAGGCATAACCGGTATCATCCCTGTTTTCAGAGGTGTTTTCGAATGTGTTGGAGATTTGGTAAGTATAGTCAAACGAAAAGTTTACCGCGCATTCGCCGCCGGAATTATATGCTGTTTCACTGCCTTCGCCGTAACTGCTTTTTAATTCGGCGCCCGTAATACCAAAATCGCTTACCTTTACATATTCCCCGCAGCAGGCAAGGCTGCTGCTGATTTCATCATACAGCGCATTTATGCCGTTTTGCCCGAAATCAGAGGAAAGAAGTGCCCGGTCGATTCCGTTGCCCGTGCCGCATGCGTGGTCGTACAGCGCGCCAACGGCGCTTTTTGCCGTTTCAAACAGTGCCTGAAACGCGTCTTCGCTGATCTTGTATGAGATGTAAAAATCCTCGTTTTCACTGTTTACGGAAACGGTTTGGGTATACTCCTGAAATCCGCTGCACTGCGCCTGGATTTCATATTCCCCGGCGATCATATAATCTGAATCAAACACGGCATAAGAGACTTCTTTTCCCGTTTTCGGATCCATCCCTTTTTCACTGCCGGCAGACGCCACTTCAACCGAGTTGATAAACAGTTTTGTGCCCTCGGGGGCGCAGATGTGCGCCCGGCAGATCAGTTTTTCACTGGGTATGATACGATAGGTGTCATACTTCCAAAAGCCGTCTTTCATTCTCTTCACTTTAAAACCGGCGGTCTGCCAGTTTCCGCTGCCGTCCAGATAATCGGCGGTGTAATACAGCATGTCTCCGTCTGCTTTTGCCGGCTCAATGAGAATGCTTTTTGCCTCAGCGCCGGCAAGTGGTATGTCATCCGGATGCGCGGATATGTATTCATAAAATGCCTCGCGGGTGATGTAGGGCGAATCAAACGCGGGTAAAAATTCAAAAGCGCTGTCCCAGTCCTGTTCGGATACGGCTTCGGCGTAACGCTTTACAAATTTTTCCGGGTTGTGTTTTACGGAAACCAAAGGGTACACCGTTAGCGTAACAACGGCCGCAATCAGGATAGCCGCGGCGATTCCGGCAATCAGGCACAGTTTTTTCTTTTTTCCTATTTTGTTTTCTTTCTCAAAACCGCCGTTTTGCGGCGCCGAGTTTTTTTCGTTATTAAGGTGTTTTTCCGCCTCAAAAATATCAAAATTAATTTGTGTATCTGCCATAAAGATCCCTGATATCTACTTTTTTTTGCATAAACCGGTAAATCCGTTATGCAATTTTCATCATAATATATAAACCGCCTTTTTTCAACTTGGTGATTAAATCTTAATACAATCTTAATAATTGCGCAAACCGGTGCATATGCAATTGAATTTTTATTTTTTTCTGCTATAATAATTAATAATTCAATTCGTTTGAAAGGGGGCTTTGAAAATGAGTTCAAAAGAATATTTTATCTATCTGCTTTCCTGCTGGCTCAATAAAGAAAAGCCCCGCGGCAGCGAGGAAACGAAGTGGGCGGAGATCCTTGCCCTTGCCGAGCGCCACGGCGTTACCGCTGTAATTGCAGGCAAGATAAAAGAACTCCCGCACGGAAGCAGGCCCAAGGGCAAACTGCTGTCTGCTTTTGAAGATCGCCTTGCCGATTCTTACCGGGATTATGAGATCAAAATGCGCGCAATGACCCGCCTTATTGAAACGCTTTCACAGGCGGGAATCGATCATTTGCTTGTAAAAGGCGCGGTGCTGCGCTTTTTGTACCCCTCCCCTCAGTTGCGAACCAGTGGGGATACGGATGTTGTGGTGCGCCCCCATGAATATGAAAATGCAATTGAAGCGCTAAAAAACGCAGGTTTCCGAATTGATTTTGTAAAGCAGTGTTTTTCTCAGATTGCCTATGGCGGTGAACTTTTTGACCTGCATACGGAATTGGAAAGCATTAATGTGCAAAGTAAGATCTACTATTCCACCCCGTTTGAGGATATAAGTGAAAATACCGGCCACACTTATAAGTTGAAGCCGATCTATCATCTGCTTTATATTATCACCCATATTGCCTACCATCTGAAAAACGGGGGAGCCGGTGTGCGCATGATTATGGATGTGGATGCGCTTTTGCGCTATTACCCGAATATGGATATGGCAAGATTTACAGCGCTTTGCGATAATATCAAAATTAAAAACACGGCGCAGGCGCTGATTGCCCTTTCCAAAAAATGGTTTAAAACGCCCGTTGCTGTGGATTATACTTTTGAGGATACGGATGAGCAATCCCTTTATCAATACCTTTCGGGTATTCTTTTATCCGGCGGCATTTTCGGTGATCCGCTCGGCAGTGATGCGCGGGATTCGGCTCAAAACGGGGAGGAAGGCATAAACACCGGAAATAAACCTTCCGCAAAATCATTCTTGAAACGCTTTATCGGGCGTTTGTCCTCTGCGAAAAAGGCAAACGGCAACAGCTTTGAAAAGCAGGAGATGTCTTTTCGGTATTCAGAAATCCTGTCTGAACTTCAGATAGATGAAAATCACCATTATGATTAGAAATAACGTAAAATTAAATAAAAACGCCTGAACGGTTGCGCAGGCGTTTTTATTTTATGTTTTATTTTATATAGATTAATTACTACTTATAATCGTGTATAGTTCTTCCGGGCTGTTCGCCGTAAAATCCGCGCCGGCGTTTTCCAGTTCTCCGGGGGACGCGTATCCGTAAAGAACGCCTATAGATCTTAATCCGGTTTTCTTGGCGCCTTTTATATCGTGTTCCCGGTCGCCGATCATCACAGCATGTGCACGGTCGAGTATGCCAAGCGTTTCAAGCGCGTATTCAATGACCTGTGCTTTTTTGCTGCGGGTGTTGTCCAAATTAGAACCGGCAATCAGGTCAAAATAGGAATCTATTTCAAAATGTTCTGCAATCTGAACGGCAAATGTCTCCGGTTTGGAGGTGGCAATAATCAGCGTTTTGCCGTCTGCTTTCAGTTTTTGCAGTAATTTAGGTATTCCGCTGTAAACTTCGTTTTCAAATATGCCGTGCGGCACAAAATATTCCCTGTAATATTCAACCGCCTTTTGCGCCTTTTCTTTTGAAAATCCGTAGAATTCCATAAAAGATGATATAAGCGGAGGCCCCAAAAATTTTCTGAGTTTATTATCGTCGGTTTCATCTATGCCGAATTTTGACAGCGCGTATTTTACGGAATTTGTAATTCCCGGCGCGGCGTCCGTCAGCGTGCCGTCCAGATCAAAAAGAATAGATTGGAACATAATTTACCTCATTTTAAAACTGATCAGTGCATGTCTTCCAGCACGGCGTGGGCGCATTTAATTCCGTCAACGGCGGCGGAAACTATGCCGCCCGCGTATCCCGCGCCCTCACCGCACGGATATACACCCCTCACGTTGCACTGGCAGAATTCATCCCGCAGGATGCGGACGCTGCTGGAACTTCTGGTTTCCGGTGCGGTCAATACCGCGTCATACAGATTGAATCCGTTCAGTTTTTTATCCATTTCCACAATGGCGCTTTGCATCGTTGCCGTTACTTTCTGCGGCAGGCATTCCCTTATGTCCGTAAGCGTAACGCCCGTGGGGCAGGTGGGTTCCACGTTTCCCAGCTTTCTGCTCTCTTTCCCGGCAAGAAAATCGCCAACCAGCTGTGCCGGCGCTCTGTAATCGCTGCCGCCCAGCAAAAACGCTTTGTGCTCAATCTCTTTCTGGTAATAGATCCCTGCAAGCGGATGATCGCTGGGAAAATCTTTTGGTTCAATGCCAACCAAAAGCGCGCTGTTTGCGTTTTTGCCGTCACGCGCAAGGGAACTCATGCCGTTTACTATTACGCCGCCTTTTTCGCTTGCCGCCGCAACCACGGTGCCGCCGGGGCACATGCAGAATGTGTATGCGCCGCGCTCGTGCAGACCGTGGCAGGAAAGTTTATAGTCCGCCGCTCCGAGCTTGGGGTGCCCTGCAAATTTTCCGTACTGCGCTTTGTTGATCAGGCTTTGCGGATGTTCTATTCTTGCGCCTACGGAAAACGGCTTTTGTATGATCTCAATGCCAAGGTTATACAGCATTTCCACCGTATCTCTCGCGCTGTGGCCGATTGCCATAATAACGCTGTCCGCCTCCATATCAAAGGTTTCCCCATGGTGCGTGTATGTTATGCCCTGAATGAATTTGTTGTAAACGATCAGTTTTTCCACCCGGCATTCCAAGCGTACTTCGCCGCCCAGGGATTCGATCTTTTTGCGAATATTTTTTACAACAACGGCAAGCCGGTCCGTGCCGATGTGCGGCTTGGAGGAATAAAGGATCTCCTCCGGCGCGCCGGCTTCGTAAAGTTCCAGCAGCACTTTGCGTATAAACGGGCTTTTAATTCCCGTTGTCAGTTTTCCGTCTGAAAAAGTTCCGGCGCCGCCTTCGCCGAACTGTACGTTGGATTCCTCGTTCAGCACCCGGTCTTTCCAAAATTTATCCACGTCTTTCTGCCTTGCCTCTATTGCTTTGCCGCGCTCAAAGATAATGGGGCGCAGCCCTGCTTCGGCAAGGATCAGTCCGGCAAGCATCCCCGCCGGCCCGAATCCCACAATGACCGGGCGGAATTCGGAAACACGCCTGTTTTCCGGCATTTCGTAGTGATACGGCTTTACAAGAGAAACTTTGTTTGATCTGCATTTGGATACGATCTGTTCTTCGTCCAGCGTGATCTCGCAGTCCACGCTGTAAGAAAAATGGATATCTTCTTTTTTCCGCGCGTCAACGCTTTTTTTGTATATTGCCAGGTTTTTAATATATTTTTTATTTATTTTCAAAATTTTTGCCGCTTTGGCTTTTAAAAGTTCTTCACTGTCATCCAGTTCCAGCCTTATCTCGTTAATTCTTATCATTTTAAACACACTTTCGCTATATCGTTTGCGGCTGTCAGCCCGCTGTGCCAGGCAAAATCCAGATTAAATCCGCCGCACGCAAACTGCCTGTCCAGAAGTTCACCGCAAATATAAAGTCCTTTCACCTTTTTGGATTCAAAACTGCGCTCCACTTCGCTTAAGGGGATTCCGCCGCTTGTGATCTGCGCAAAGTCAAAGCCCTTTGTGCCTGTCAGGATCAACTGCCAGTTTTTGGCTGTGTGCGCCTGCATCTGCGCATTGCCGTTTGCCTGTTTCTCCGTAATGGCGGAAAGTTTTGTGCCGAGTATGCCTTTCAGATCGCCGAATCGGCGGATGTGCGCCAGCACTTCGCTTTCGCTCAGTTCCGGAATCAGATCAAGCACGGCAAGGCATTGCGGCTGTTTTCCGCCGGCAAACGCTTTGGAAACGGTTTCGGAAACATTCATCACCGCAATCCCGGAAAGTCCGTAATCTGTAAACAGCACTTCGCCGTATTCCGCCGCTGTTTCTTTGCCGTTTATAAGAATTTTGATGCCGCACCTTGTTCGCGTGCCCTTTAAAGTCCGCGGATATTTGCTTGATGAAGTTAGTTGCACAAGGGCAGGAGAAAGCGGCGTAATACTGTGCCCGAGCGTCTTTAATAAAGCGTAGCCGCTGCCGTCCGAGCCAAGCGCGCTCTGCGCCTTTCCTCCCGCCGCCGCAACAACAAAGTCCGCCTTGAAATCGCCTTTTGCGGTTTTTATCAGAAATCCGCTTTCGCTTTTGGTTATGGATTCCGCCCGGCAGTCCGTTAGGATCTCCACACCCAGCCTTTTACAGGCGTCAAGCAGAACGCTCAGCACCGTTTCCGCTTTCAGGGAATAGGGATATACTCTGCCTTCCTCAAGTTCTTTCAGCATAAGACCAAGGCTTTCAAAAAAACTTTTCACTTCCGCGTAATGCTCTGTGGCAGTGTTGGTTATGTTGCACCGCCCGTTTCCCGTGGCAAGTATCTTTTTGCCCGGCTTTTCAAGGCGCTCCAAAATATAAACTTCTGTATCTTTGCTTTTTTGTTTTAATTTTATTGCGCACGCAAGCCCTGATGCGCCCGCGCCTATAATGATTACTCTTGTGTTCATAGCGGCTCCGATACACTGTATATATGTGTCTTGTTATTTGTTCGTAAATATAATATATTAAATTAATCATAAATGCAAACTTTTTTTGCGTTTGTACTTGACTGTTGCCTTAAGTTGTGGTATAGTAGCAATACCTCAAAAAGGGGTTAATTTTTTTGCCCTTTTTTAATGCGGCGCTGTTCTTACCGCAAGAGGGAGATTTAATATCGAAAGAAAAACGGAGGTGCTCAAATGAGAGTTAAAGTTACTTTAGCTTGCACTGAATGCAAACAACGCAATTACAACACAATGAAAAACAAAAAGAACACACCGGACAGACTGGAAATGAATAAGTACTGCCCGTTCTGTAAAAAGCATACGCTTCACAGAGAAACCAAGTAACGGAGGATTAAAATGGCTGATAAAAAGACTTCAAATGCCGAGGAGAATAAAAACGTTAAGGCTGAAAAAGCTGACAGCGCTAAAAAATCTTCCGCCAAGGCAGAAAAGAAAAAGTCAAAGAAAAAGAATCCGTTTAAATCCGCCGGCAAGTTTTTCAAAAGCGTAAACGCAGAGCGTAAAAAGGTGGTTTGGCCCAAGGCAAAAGAAACGTTAAGGAATTCGCTTATCGTTCTTGTTGTTGTTATCATCGTAGGCGTTGCGATCTATGCAGTGGATTCACTGCTGGCGCTCGGCCTTAGGGAAACCAAGCAGCTTGCAGAACCTTCAACTTCTGTTTCGGAAACGGTAGAGGATACCACCGCTGCGGCAGATACCGATACTTCGGCTGATACCACAGCTGCATCCGAAACACAGGCGGCTGAATAATGCCGGAATTCAATTTTCGGAGGCTCATTTAATGGAAGAAGCAAAATGGTATGTTGCCCATACTTTTTCAGGATATGAAAATAAAGTTGCAAGCAATATAGAGACCGTTGTGGAAAACAGAAATCTCCACGATCTGATTCAGGAAGTCTCTGTTCCCACCGAAACGGTTGTAGAGATCAAGGATGACGGCACCAAGAAAGAAGTGGAAAGAAAGATCTTTCCCGGTTACGTTCTTGTGAAAATGGTTATGACGGACGATACTTGGTATGTTGTCAGAAACATCAGGGGCTGCACGGGTTTTGTAGGCCCGGAAAGCAAACCTGTTCCGCTTACGGAAGAAGAAGTGCGCAAACTCGGCGTAGAAAAGGTAAGCGTAAAGGTCAATTATGCTGCCGGAGATATGGTCAATGTAATAGACGGCCCGCTGGAGGGCTATTCCGGAACTGTTGAAAGCGTGGATGTGCCCAACAACAGCGTTCGTGTGCTGATCTCCATGTTTGGCAGGGAAACCTCTGTTGAATTTGAACTTGACCAGCTTGAAAAGGCAGAAGACTGATCATTAATTAAGGTAATTCGCGGCAGTGCCGCTGATTATGCGCCGCAAGGCGCGTGGGAGGGGAGCGTTTCCCCGCCATACCACAATTTTTAGGAGGAAAAAATAATGGCTCAAAAGGTAGTAGGTTTAATTAAACTTCAGATCCCCGCAGGCAAAGCAACTCCGGCGCCGCCGGTTGGCCCTGCACTTGGTCAGCACGGTGTGAATATCCCGGCGTTCACAAAGGAGTTTAACGAAAGAACAAAGAATGACGCCGGCCTTATCATTCCCGTTGTAATCACGGTTTATGATGACCGTTCTTTTACTTTCGTAACGAAAACACCGCCCGCAGCAGTTCTTATCAAAAAGGCATGCGGCATTGAAAAGGCTTCCGGTGTTCCCAATAAGGATAAGGTTGCCACAATCACAAAAGCACAGGTCCAGCAGATTGCTGAAACAAAAATGCCGGATCTTAACGCGGCTTCTCTTGAAGCGGCAATGAGCATGGTTGCAGGCACAGCCCGCAGCATGGGTATAGTAGTAGAAGACTGATTCCCTTGTGGGAGGAAAAATCCGATCAACCACTGGAGGTAATTGATTATGAAACACGGAAAAAAATATTCTGACGGTGCTAAACTGATAGACCGTAATACATTATATGAAAGCGCAGACGCGCTTGATCTTGCAGTGCAGACTGCAAAGGCAAAGTTTGATGAAACCATTGAAGTGCATGTTCGTTTGGGTGTGGATTCACGTCACGCAGACCAGCAGGTTCGCGGCGCCGTAGTTCTTCCGAACGGAACGGGTAAAGACGTAAGAGTTGCCGTATTCGCAAAAGGCGATCTTGCAAAGGCTGCAGAGGCTGCCGGTGCAGATGTTGTCGGCGATGCGGATCTTGTTCAGAAGATCCAGAGCGGCTGGATGGAATTTGATGTTGCCATCGCAAGCCCGGATATGATGGGATTTGTAGGCCGTTTAGGTAAGGTGCTCGGACCCCGCGGTCTTATGCCGTCTCCGAAAGCCGGCACGGTAACCACAGATGTTGCCAAGGCAGTTGCAGAGGCTAAGGCCGGTAAGATCGAATACCGTCTTGATAAATCCAATATTATTCACTGCCCGATCGGCAAGGCTTCTTTCGGCAAGGAGAAACTGCTTGAAAACTTCAACGCGCTTCTTGACGCGATCATTAAGGCGAAGCCCGCCGCTGCAAAAGGTCAGTACATCAGATCCTGTGCAGTTGCTGCAACGATGGGCCCCGGCATTCGTATCAACCCCAATAAGGTTGGCACTGCCGCTGCTGAATAATTTTCTTTTGGGTATTGACAAGGGCGCTGTCCTTGTGTTAAAATACTTTCGCTGTTCAACCAAAGACAGCAGGTGCCGCAAGGCGTAAGATAGATTGTTATCGCCTGCCGAGGAATGGGCATTTATGTTGATATACAGTGCGTTTCGCATTTTGTATGAAATGGATAAATGTTGTGCATTCCGTCTTTGCGGAATGCACTTTTTGTTTGGTAAACAGCCTTTAAAGTCCGCATTTGCGGCAAATAATTTAGGAGGTACAGTTTATTCATGCCAAGCACAGTAGTTCTTGAAAAGAAAAAAGCGCAGGTTGAAGCGTTGGCTGAAAGAATCAAGGGCTCAGTAGCCGGTGTTGTTGTGGATTACAAAGGTATCAATGTAGAAGATGACACTAAGCTGCGTAAAGAGCTTCGCGAGGCGGGAATAGAGTATACCGTTGTTAAAAACTCTATTCTTAAAAGAGCCGCGGATGCTGCCGGACTTTCCGGAATGGATCCCGTTCTTGAAGGCACAACCGCTATTGCAACAAGCGCTGAGGATTATGTAGCATCAGCCCGCATTCTTCAGAAATATGCTGACGCTCATGATTTCTTTAATGTAAAGTCAGGCTATCTTGATGGTGAAGTGATCGAGCTTTCAAAGATCGAAGCACTTGCAAAACTTCCGTCAAGAGAAGTTCTTCTTGCAACAGTCTGCAACGTGTTCAATGCACCGATTGCTGCATTTGCGCGCGCGGTTCAGGCAATTGTTGACAAGGGCGGCGTTGAGGCCTGCGAGGGCGGAAACACCGAGGAGGCTGCTGCCGAAACAGAGGCCGCAGCAGAGGAAGCGCCTGCAGCAGATGCTCCTGAAGCAAACGAAGCAGAATAATCACATTTTAACTTTTCACTAAAATTTAATTCGGAGGAAATGAAAATGGCATCAGAAAATGTAACGAAAATCGTTGAAGAGCTTAAAACTCTTACTGTTCTTGAACTTTCAGAACTCGTATCCGCAGTTGAGGAAGAATTCGGCGTAAGCGCAGCCGCAGCAGTTGCTGTTGCCGCTCCTGCAGACGGCGGTGCCGCCGCAGCAGAAGAAAAGACCGAATTTGATGTTGTTCTTACAGATGTTGGCCCGAACAAGATTCAGGTTGTTAAGGCTGTTAAGGAAGCAACAGGTCTCGGCCTGAAAGAGGCAAAAGAGATCGTTGACTCTGCTCCCAAGACCATCAAAGAGGCTGTTCCCACTGCTGACGCAGAGGCTCTCAAGGCTAAGATCGAGGAAACAGGCGCAACTGTTGAACTCAAATAATTGTACCATCCAAAAGCAAAGCGGCATGCGCAAGCATGCCGCTTTTTTTGTTTTATGCCTAAATGGAAAAGGCCCCGGTTTGTGTTGCGCAAGCCGGAGCCTTTTTGTCTGCTGATTGAACAGTATGCTGCATTGTTTCGACGCACGATCCCATGCGCCTTAACCTGCTGTCATAATCCGGATCAGCGCGTCCAGATCCTCTGCAGGAACGCCTGTGTCCACCAGGCAGTTATACGTTTTTTCACTTAAAGTGCTGCCCTTGGTCTGCATGATCGTATTGTAATAATCCGATTCAAGCAGGTTTTCTACCGGCCTTTTTCCGCCGATGTTTCCAAAGTTAGAAAAAACATAGTCCTTTTGCAGTTCTTCTTCAGGCACGCCGAGGAGGGCGTTGATCATAAAGGCAAGCATGCCGGTGCGGTCTGTTCCTATATTGCAATGGATAAACAGCGGATAGTTTTCCTCCTTGGCAAGAACGGAAAAAACTTTTACAACCTGTTCTTTGTTATCCGCCAGCATATTGCCGTCCCATTCCATCGGGATACTTATATAGGCAACGCTTTCTCCGAGGGGGCTGTATGTGATACCGCCGTTCTCACTGTCGTCCACGAGGCGCACGTCAATTTCGGTTTTGATGCCAAGCTCCTCCAGCATCACGTGTTTTCCGCTCTCCGTGATCTCAATGTTTACATGATCAATATTGCTTTCATTCAAACGCCCTGTGCGGAAGATCATGCCCTGTTTCGTAACGGTTCCGTTTTCCGTCTCACGGCCGCCAAGATCCCTTGCATTGGTAACGCCGTCTATGTAAAGATTTCTCGGCGCACTGGAATCGGTGGAAAAAGATGCAATTTCGCTTTCCTGCTCCCCGTCGCTGACCGTCCAGTAGTATTCTGTGCCGATCTTTAAATTGTACACAGCGTATTCCGTTTCGTTTGTAGAATAGGAAATGGCATCTGTCATATCCGCGTTTTCGCTGATGGAAAGCGTGAACTGTGCGTCGTCTTTGCCGTTGTAATCCCATTCAAACGCAATAGGTTTCGGCCTGCTTTTTTCGCTTTGGCCGTAAGCGTAAATGCCCACCATGGATGCGGATCCGTTGAGAAACATACGCTGGCTGAATGTGTGTATGCCAACCGTTTCTTCAACCGGTGAAACTGCCTTGATCACGGCAGGTTCGTTTTTACCCGCCGCACAGCCTGTAAGGAGGCAAAAAATCAATATGCATGCTGCCGCCGCGCTGATTACTTTTTTCAAATCATCGCCGCCCTTTCTGTATAGAACTTGCTTTCATTATATCAGATCTAAAATAAATTGCAATCCTTAGCAGTGCCGGCAAAAGAAAAGAGATCCTCAAACGTATATTGGATCTCTTTTCAGTTCTATTTGATTTCAGAGGGATCATCCGTCCTGCCCAAGATGTAATCCACGCTCGTTTTGTAAAAATCCGCAAGCGCAATCAGAATTTCAGGCGGAACGCTTCTTTCGCCGCGTTCGTAGTAGGAATATAGCCTTTGCGATATCCCGATGCCTTTTCCCACATTCATCTGTGTCAAATCATGATCCTCGCGTAGGTCTTTTATTCTTTTAATGAGCATAACCAACACCTCTGCCTGTTTTCATTATTATATGACAGCTGTTTCAACACTATTGACTCGAGGAACAAATTGTTCTATAATTATTTAAATTTAATATAGAAAATTGCATTTATAGAAAATACTTTTGTATAATTTCTTATTCCTACAAATTTTTTGTTTACAGGTTGTTATACTATCTGTGGCGCGGGGTGATCGGATGAAACATAATATTTTTAAAAATGAAAAGGATTACTTGTATTACGAGGAAAAGCAAAGCAAAGACGGCTTTTATTTTGAGGCTAAGGCAAGAAGTCTTCACTCCGGCGATTTTTATGATGTCCGCTTTGAGGGTAAGAAAAAATATCTCTTTTTTATCTTTAAAAATCATCAGTGGCATGTATATTTTATGGAAAACGATCTGCATTATCATCCTTCCGTGTTTAAAAGTGCGGAGGATCTGCTCCGCCTGGAAAGCGATATTCAAAGCGGCAGGGAGCAGCCGGAGCATTTTGTTTACGGCGCAAAGGTAAAAAAGTTCCGTACACGCGGCGGTGCAAGAATTGATCTGCCGGATCCGCCGTTCCTGTTTCGTGGCGAAGCGAATACCCTGCGTTCTCTGCATTCGGATTTCCAAAAAGGCAGATATCAGTATACTGCGGCGCCCAAATATCTTGTTGCCGCGCGGAAAACAAAATATGCCAATCCGGAATCGGCAAACAGCCTGTATCTTTTTGGATGCAATAAGGACAGCGTTTATAAAAATATTTCTTCCGGCGTTCCGATCTGTGTTACCCATACCTATGAAAATGAAAAGGCGGTTGCGGTGCTGAAAGATAAGAACAGATACGGCATTATTCCATTGCAGCATTGCTTAAGTGTTTTGTAGATCCGTTTTCTTTCTGTTTGTTGCATATTTTTGCGTTCCTTGCTATAATACTTAGTTGAGGTGATCATTTTGAAACAGATCAATATTTGTGATCTTAAGGAAAATGCAGTGAAACTGATTCGTGATGACTGGGCACTTCTGACCGCCGCGGATGAAAACAACGGCTCCTGTAATCCGATGACGGTTTCTTGGGGCGGAATCGGCGAACTCTGGGGCAAAGATACGGCAACCGTTTATGTTCGGGAAAGCCGGTATACCAAAACGCTGATAGATAAGGAAAATTATTTTTCACTTTGCTTTTTTGAACCGGAATTTAAAAAAGCGCTCAGTTTTTGCGGTTCGCACAGCGGACGCGATTGTGATAAGATCAAAGAAACGGGTCTTACGCCTGTTTATGATGAAAAGGCACCGTATTTTAAAGAAGCAAAGATCGTGCTGATCTGCAAAAAAGAGGCATGCCTTTATCTGGACGAAAAAAGTTTTATTGATAAAGAAATCATGCCAAAATGGTATTCAGATCATGATATGCATTATATATATTTTTCTGAGATAGAAAAAGTGTTGATTTCAGAATCGTTTTAGTATATAATATATATGCAACAGAAAGCGGTTGCATTTTTAGCGTAGCGTATGGGCCCTGTGCGACGGGATGCTACGAACCTTGTCAGGCGGGGAACCGAGCAGCAATAAGTGGATTATTCTGTGCGCCGCAGACAAGTCTGTACGTTACGTTAAGAATGCAACCGTGTTTTTTGTATGGATGAAAGGATGGTGTTATATGTATCAGGCGCTTTACAGAAAGTACAGGCCCAAGGTGTTTGCCGATGTGTGCGGGCAGGATCATATAACGTCCACCTTGCTCAATGAAATACGTGAGGGGCGTGTATCCCACGCGTATCTTTTTACCGGCTCAAGAGGCACGGGCAAAACCACATGCGCCAAAATACTGGCTAAAGCGGTAAACTGCGAAAACAGTCAGAACGGCGAGCCGTGTAACGAATGTGAAATGTGCCGCGGACTGGATGACGGCACGATCTATGATGTTGTGGAGATTGACGCCGCCTCAAATAACGGCGTGGATAATATCCGCGAACTGCGTGAGGAGGCAAATTATACGCCCTCCCGCGGCAAATACCGCGTTTATATCATAGATGAGGTACATATGCTCTCCCAGGGTGCGTTCAACGCACTGCTCAAAACGCTGGAAGAGCCGCCGGCACACGTGATCTTCATCCTTGCCACAACGGAAGTGCATAAACTTCCCGCAACGATCCTTTCCCGCTGCCAGCGGTTTGATTTTAAACGCATCCAGCCGGAAACCATGGCAAAACGCCTGGAAGAAGTTGCCGGAATGGAAAACATTTCTCTTACGCCGGAAGCGGCTGTTCTGATTGCAAGAATTGCGGACGGCGGCATGCGGGACGCGCTTTCTATTTTGGATCAGTGCGCCGGGCGGGATGAGGAAGTCAGTGAAAAACTTGTTTCCGAGGTTGCCGGCATAGCAGGGCGTGAGTCGCTTTATGAGCTTTCGAGTGCGGTTGCGGATAAAAACAGCGGCAATGCGCTGAATATTATAGCGGCGCTGCATCAAAACAGTTATGATATGGAGCGCCTTTGTGTGGAAATGATCAACCATTTCCGCAATTTTCTGATCGTTAAAACGGTGAGCAAAAGCAGAGAACTGATTATCTGCACGGATGATGAATATGAGCGAATCCGCCAAAATGCCGCGCGCTTTTCTTTGCCTGCCGTGATCCATGCGCTCGATCTGTTTCAGGATACGCTTGTCAAGATCAAAGGCGGCGCGAATGCCAGAATCGAAATGGAAATGAGTTTCATCAAACTCTGTGAACCGAAGTTGGATGAATCTTCGGATTCCGTGCTGGAAAGGATCGCAGCGCTTGAAAACACTTTGAAGAACGGCGTGCCCGTTCGCAGGGATCCCGCTTTGCAGGAAATGCCGCAGCCTGTTGCCGCGCAGCCCGCAAAAGAAGAGAATATACCGCAGGCACCGGCGGAACGCGTAAACGATTCTGCACCTCAGGATTCGGATCCGGTGCAGACCGGTGCGGATATACCGGATCATGATAATGCAAAGGATGTGCCTGACCGGCAGGAAAATGCCGTTGCAAAGCAACAGGCCGTGCAGCCTCCGGCAGGGCAGGCGCAAAGGCAGCCGGCGCTTTCTTCCGAACAAAGGGAATTTTCGCAGTGGGCGGATTTCATGGAGGAGATCTATAAAAAAGATATTGCGCTTTACGGCGTCCTGAGCGGTTCTGCCGGCTATACGCGCGGCGAGTATTTCCTGATAGACAGTAAAAATCCCGCGCTCAGGGAATTTATTAGGATCCCCACGCATTCCAAAACCATTAAGCAGGCGCTTTATGATGTAACGGGCGTTCATTATAAACTCGGTCTGTTTAAGCATAAAACAGAAGAAAGTAAAAAACGCGACCCGCTGGAGGATCTGATCCTGAAAGCCAAGGGCAGCGTGGATATAGATATTAATGATTAATAAATAAGGAGAAACTTATGAAAGCAAGACTTCCAAAGGGTATGGGCGGCGGCCCGCAGAATATGCAGGCGATGCTTAAGCAGGCGCAGCAGATGCAGGAAAATATTGAAAAGAAAAAAGCCGAACTTGAGGAAAAGGATTATGTTGTTTCCTCAGGCGGCGGCATGGTGGAAGTAACCGTTTCCGGCAAGCATGAGATCAAGGCAATCGGTATCAATCCTGAAGTGGTTGATCCGGATGATGTGGAAATGCTGGAGGATATGCTGATGGCGGCTCTTAATGAGGCAATGCGTAAAATAGACGAGGACGAGGAAAGGGAACTGTCCGCAGTGACCGGCGGCCTGAATATTCCCGGCCTTTAATAACAGGTGTTGGCATATGGCATATAATTTGGCGCCTTTGCAAAATCTGATCGACCAGTTTGAACGTATGCCGGGAATCGGTCATAAAACCGCCCAGAGAATGGCGTTTTATGTTCTTGGATTAACGAAGGACGAGGCCAACGGATTCGCAAAGGCTATAACGGACGCGCATACAAAAATAAGGCAGTGCAGAATCTGCTGCGATCTTGCAGACGATGAACTCTGCCCCATCTGTAAGAGTGAAACAAGAGATAAAAGCATCATCTGCGTGGTGGAGGATCCGCGCGATGTTGCCGCAATAGAGCGCACGCACGAGTATAACGGTACCTATCATGTTCTGCACGGCGCTATATCGCCTATGGATAATATCGGTCCGGATCAGATCAAGATAAAAGAATTGCTTGCGCGCCTGAATGACGGCACTGTTGATGAAGTTATCATGGCAACGAACCCCACAGTTGAGGGCGAGGCAACGGCTATGTATATCAGCCGCCTTTTAAAGCCGATGGGAATCACCGTTTCGCGCCTGGCTTACGGCGTACCCGTCGGGGCGGATCTTGAATATGCGGACGAGGTAACGCTTTCCCGCGCCCTGGAAGGCAGAAGCGTTATCTGATCTGTTAAAGGAACGAAAGGAGCGGTAGGCTTGGATAATAAAAAAGATTCCGTACAGGTTATAGCAAGAAACAAAAAAGCCTATCACGACTATTTTGTTTTGGATACGTATGAGGCGGGCATAGAGCTTTACGGCACGGAGATCAAATCCATCCGCCGCGGCAGAGTAAATCTGAAAGATTCCTATTGCGGCGTGGATAATGGGGAAATGTTTGCTCTGGGGATGCATATTTCGCCCTATGAGCAGGGAAATAGATTTAACAGGGATCCGATGCGCCGTAAGCGCCTTTTGCTCCATAAAAGGGAGATTTTGCGCCTGTTTCAGCAAAGCCAGCAGCAGGGTCTCAGCATCGTGCCGCTGGAGCTCTATATCAAAAACGGCAGGGCAAAACTGCAGATCGGGCTTTGTAAAGGTAAAAAACTTCACGATAAGCGTGAAACCGCCGCTAAAAAAGATGCGCAGCGCGCAATTGAACGCGCCATGAAAGCGCAAAGATAAATACGGGGATGAAAGGATTTCGACTGGGGCAAGGAGTCTTGGTAAGCATGCAGAGGAGCTGCACCGCTTTAAAAGTAGCAACCTAAAATTAACTGACAACAATAGATCAGTAGCTTTGGCTGCGTAATTGCAGCCTTCGTCCGTCCGTTGAGTGCCGCGGCTTCGGAACGGGCGTCGTGTAGCGGCGAACATGAACGGGGGATCGGCTCGGCTCCCGTCAGGTATCAGAGCCTACCGAAGCGATAAGGCTGTTTGCTGCCGTATCGCCGGGGGAATCCCAAATAACAAACTAAGCATGTAGAAAGCCTTGATAAGAGGTTTCAGGACGCGGTTTCGATTACCGCCATCTCCACCAAAAGATAAAAATCCGAAACTTACCGTCATCGGTGATACTTTCGGATTTTTTATTTTTATATAGAAAATTACGGCAGAGTGTGTGAATACTCTGCCGTTTTATCATTTAAGGATTGTTATCTTTTTGTTTTATCCACTCTTCAAATTCTTTTTTGCCTGCATCTGATTCAAAGAATGCTTTTATATCCGGTAAAAAAGTTCTTATTAGTGCATCAATTTCATATTGTGGTATTTTGTTTGTTGCCACAAGGCAACACAGTTTCTAAAAGGATTGTCTTATCACCTCCCATCAATGTTTGAATGCTGATGTTGTAAAAATGTTCATATGGTTTCCTTTCCGCCCGGTGAATAATCACCGGGCTTTTGTTTTTATCACATGGATTGACCGTAGTAGAGTTCGTTATTATCCTGATAATCTCCGCTGTGGTCATCTTCTCTTTGTCCAATCCCTCTCTTTTTATTTTTGACAGGTTTGGGCGTTTTTGCTTTCGGTTGCCTGATCATTTCAGCAGCGCTTGCCAGAGTATAAAGCCCAGAAACAACAGGATCTGTATTGCCGACGGAATCGCTATCATCAAAGGCAGCCATTTCTTCATCATCGATTTTTGAAAATGTTCTATACTTCTGTTCATCTCTTTTGCCGCTGAAGAGATATTCTCGCTCAGTTTCCCAGCCTGTTGCTGCTGACTCGATATTCTGTCCGCTATTTGATCTGTCTGATACTTCAATTTCGTTTCCACCTGATGGATTGAATAGGTTGTCAGTTTTACCATCTGATCTTTGTCTATTGTATTCTCCAGCAGCGTCTGCTGATTTGTCAGTAATTGTATCAACTCCTGCCAGCAGTCCCTGTCCACTATCGTTACTGATGTTGCTTCTTCCATTTTGGTAAGATGCTCTGCGTTTTGCTGTTTCAAGTTCTCGTAATCTAAACTCAAGTTCCATCATCTCCTTTTTGTACTTGTCCTGGTGCAATCTAATGTCACGGCATTTCATATTGTTGGGGCAAGTGTAGGTTATGTACTTGTAGTTCTCCTGCCATTTGACATCATATCCGTACCGCTTTAAATAGTTTTTGAATTCGTCTTTATCCTTACAATATTTCATTGCCTGGTCGATGGTTGCCATCAGAGCAAACTTCCAGCTTTCGCCTCTCATTGCCGCTCGGTATTCTTTCGTACTTATTGCTTTCTGTTTTGGCTTCGTGTATGGCTTTAATATTTCCAGTCCGAATCTTTGGCAGATCTTATCCGAGTAATTCCTTAGATCTTCAAGTCCTTTCTCGTTAATTTGAATTTTTAAACTGTTTTCACAGTTAACGCTGTTTACTACAAAGTGATTGTGCCAGTGATCTCTGTCTATGTGTGTTGCAATTACTACTTCAAATCCGTCAAAGAATTTTGCTGTTTCCACGCCGATCTGATGTATCAGTTCAGGTGTTGCCGTGCCGGGCTTAAATGACTGAACATATTGCTTAAAGAATACACCGTTTGATTTTCGGTACTGATTCTTTGTTGCCATAAATTCGGTGTACGCGCTTTCGGGCATGCAGTTCTGACCGCTTACCAATTTAACACCTTCATATATTGTTTTGTAGTCTTGCATCACATAAGCAAGAACTCTTTTCATTGCGGTCCTGTTTTGTGTTCTTTCGGGAATTGCGGTTATGATCGCCATCTATCTGCACCTCCCTGAAATATCGTTCAGACGGTCATACGCGGCTGAATACCGGTCTATCATTTTCGACAGATCCGGACAAACGATCTTTCCCATATTGCACAGCATCGTAAGCTGATTCAGATTTCTTCCTATTGCCTTTTGTTCTTTCAGAACTTTGTCCAAGCCATCAATAATGATTATTGGTTTATCTAATGCTGACCTTGTAACAAATTCAGTAAAATTCATTTTTGCCTTATCGGCTTTCTTTTTGATTGTTTCGTAATCGTTTTCACGAAACCTCATCGCGACCATTTTTGTTTTGTTGTTGGTTTTGGTATGTACCTCTCTTTCGTAATTTTAGGGGGCCCGGGTACTCCCGGTTTTCTGTTTGTATATACAAACAATATGCTTGCCTATCCCCGCAGGGGATAGAATACGATATAATAACTCCTTTCCCAAAAAATTAAAATCCTGAGAGTTACCGCGCGGCAGTATACTCTCAGGACTTTTTATATTAAATAGCTATTTAATTATCAAAGAGCACTTGCCGCTTCTGCGGACTTTCAATATTACCGGATATTTTTACCCGCGTCAAGGCTCTTTTTAAAATAAATTAAGTTTTATAATACATTATTTTATGTTAAAATAAATCTATAAACTAAAATCTCATTTGAGGATTGAATATGAAAAAGATTTTTTACATTGAAGATGATGCTGACATTGCAAAAAGTGTTAAATCCTATTTGGAAAATAAAGAATTTTTGGTTTCAGTGTTTGATGACATTTCATCGGCTCAAAGTGCAATAAAGGATTCGTTGCCTGCCCTCTGCCTTATTGATATAAATCTATCCGGCGAGAACGGAAAGGAACTTTGCAGATGGATAAGAAAGAATTATCCCGAATTGCCGGTCATTTTTATAACTGTGCAAAATGAAACGAAAGATATTATTTCAGGTTTTAATATCGGTGCGGACGATTATATCACCAAACCGTTTGATTTGGATATTCTTTTTTCAAGGATCAACGCGCTGCTTCGGCGCAGTAAAAATGCAGACAAAATATACTGCTGCAATGATATTTTGGTGGATGACAACAAGTTGAAAACCTTTTTGAAAGGAAAAGAAATATATTTGAGTTCCACGGAGTATCAGTTGCTGCTTATATTGATCAAAAATAAAAACGCCACCGTTACCAGACAGCAGCTTTTAAAATCGTTGTGGGACGATAATGGCAATTTCGTATCTGACAATACACTTACCGTTACGGTTAAAAGACTGAGAGAAAAATTAGAAAATCCGCCGTGTATCAAAACCATGCGCAGTTTCGGCTACAGAATGGAGGATTAATTATGTGTGGAAAAAAGAATACTTATATTGTAATTCTATCTGTAGCTGTAACTCTGTGCGTCAGTTTATTGATCTGTTTTATACTTTCCTTTGTTTATGCCAAAGAACAATACGGCATTCTTTCTGCCATAACGGAACAGTTGGTTGCAGAATATCCCGCTGATGAACAGCACATCGTTGAAATCATAAAAAACAGCCGTCACGGTGATGCAAGTAATATCCTTATGGAATATGGCTTTAAAACGATGGATTTTATTGCGCCCTATGCCGGCGTTTCTGTAGTAACGGCAGTTTTGTTTGTTATTGTTTTTATGCTACTGCTAATCGTAATAAATCATCTGATCAAAAGCAGTTATCAAAAAAGAATCCATGAACTAACACAGTATCTTGAGCAGATCAATTCCGGCGATGATGTGGAAATCCTTTTTAAGAAAGAGGACAGTTTCAGCCTTTTACAGGACGAAATATACAAGACCGTTACAGAGATGAAAGCAGCAAAAGACAAAGCCGTAAACGAGCGCAAAGAATATGCGGACAGCCTTGCAAATATCGCACACCAAATAAAGACCCCGGTAACGGCAATATCGCTGACTGCCCAAACAGAAAATAATAAAGGCTTGAAAAAACAAACCGACAGATTAAGCCGTCTTGTCGATTCTCTGCTATATATTTCAAAAATTGATGCCGGCGTGCTCAACCTAAAACAAGATACAGTAGATGTATATACGATGCTTGAACTTTCTGTTGAAACGGTTGAACACATTATCCACCTAAAGAACATTACAGTTAAACTTCCAAATCACAGCGAGGTGCATTTTATCGGTGATCTTGACTGGAGTGTTGAGGCTTTCTCAAATATCATTAAAAACTGTGCAGAGCATACTCTGCAAAACGGTACGCTGGAATTGGAATATCAGGCAAATCCTCTATATACCGAAATCACCGTTAAAGACGACGGACATGGATTTGATAAAATGGATATTAAAAATATTTTTAAAAGATTTTATCAGGGTAAAGATTCGTCAAACGGGATCGGCATCGGCCTTTCCATTGCAAAATCAATCATCGAAATGCAAAACGGCTTTATCACGGCTGAAAATGATAAGAAAGGGGGAGCGAGATTTAACATAAGATTTTACCGTCACTGAGTTGTCACTTTTCTTTGTTATAATCACATTGAAATCTATATGGGAGGTCTTTTCATGGAAATACTTAGATGTGAAAATGTAACAAAGATATACGATAACGGCGAAACGCAGCTAAAAGCGCTGGATAATGTCAGTCTGTCCGTTGAAAAGGGTGAATTTGTGGCAATTGTCGGCGCATCAGGCTCAGGCAAATCCACACTTCTTCATATCATAGGAACAGTTGATAAGGCAACATCGGGCAAGGTCTATATTGATGGCAAGGATATTACGAATCTAAGCAAAGAACGCTCCGCAATCTTTAGACGCAGGAAGGTCGGTTTGATCTATCAGTTTTATAACCTGATACCCACTCTTACGGTTGAACAAAATATTCTTCTTCCCCTCAGGCTTGATAAAAAAGCGTTTAATGAAAGCTATTTATATGAGATTGCATCCACACTTGGATTGCTGGATAAACTTGGTAATTATCCAAACCAGCTTTCCGGCGGGCAGCAACAGCGCACGGCGATAGCAAGAGCGCTGATATACAGACCGGCAATCATTCTCGCGGACGAGCCCACCGGCAATCTTGACAGGAAAAATTCAACGGAAATAATCGACCTGCTAAAACTGTCTAATAAAAATTATAATCAAACAGTGATTCTGATTACGCATGATGAAAACATCGCTTTGCAGGCGGATCGGATCATAACGATAGAGGACGGCAGAATCATCTCTGACAGCAAAACGGTTAAGCGGTCTTAGGAGGTGTTCTTATGTGGAAAGAGTATTCGTTAAATTATCTGAAAAGAATAAGTCAACGGCAGCCTTCATTGTGATTGCTGTTTTTGTTGCATCTATGTTTATTTCTCTGCTAAGTACGCTTTTCTATAATATGTGGACAAACGATATTGACCGTATAAAAGCGAGTGAAGGTGACTGGCAGGCGAGAATTCATATCGCGCTCAGTACAGATGAAATGGATACATTGAACAGTTTTGCAAATGTTGAAAATGTTGTTTTGTCTGCGGAAAACGCCTATGCGGATCTTTATTTTGCAAACCCTTCCGAGATTTATGAAGATATGCCGCTGATAGCTGAGAAACTCAATATTTCCGATGAAGATATAGAGTATCACAGCAGCCTCTTACAGAAGCAGTTTATCTATTCAAAAGCAAGCGGCGAGCAGCCTGCACCGATTGAACTGTTTTATTTTGCAGTTGTTATCTTGCTGTGTGTAGCGCTGATTCTGATCATTAAAAACGCGTTCGCTTTTTCCATGCGTACGAGAGTTAGGCAACTGGGAATTCTGCAAAGTGTCGGTGCAACACCCAAACAACTGCGGCTCGTTATGTTCCAGGAGGCTTCGGTACTAAGCATTTTGCCGGCGGTGACCGGAATTTTAGCCGGAATCGGTTTGGTTGCAATCTTTATAAGGTATGCCAATTCATTAACTGCGCAGCTCGGTATGCAGGGAGCAACGCTTCATTACCACATACTGCTGTTTTTAATAACAATCATCGTAACCATGGCTACCGTGTTCATCTCAATATGGCTGCCGGCTAATAATTTAAGCAAACTGGAATCTGTAGAACTGATAAAAGAACAGCCGTTGAAAATAAAGAAAGTCAAAAAATATACTCTTTTTTCAAAACTGTTCGGTGTGGAGGGAGAACTTGCACGCAAATCAATATATGTTAGACGAAAGGAATTTCGCACGGCAACGATTTGTCTCTTATTATCCTTTTTCGTTTTGAGCGTTTTCCTTAATTTTATGACTTTGTCCGAGATCAGCACACAGCGTTCCTATTGGAACAGATATGAAGATGTGTGGGATGTTATGGTTGAGGTCAGTGGTTCAAAGGTTGACGATGCAACCATGGAAAGTATTAGAAAAGTAAACGGCGTATCTTCAGCCGTGTTATATAAGACCGATTTATCCTACCGGGCGCTGTTATCAGAGGATGCTTTCAGTGCAGAACTCCGTTCCCAAGGCGGTTATACTGCATATAACAGCTCTGCTGAAACCGATGAAAACGGTGAATATTTGATTAACGCACCATTGCTCATTTTAGATGATAAAAGCTTTGAAAGCTATTGCGCCCAAAACGGCATCGGTAATATTCGCAGCGATCAGCCGTCTGCAATCGTAGTCAATAAAATAGGCGATGTGCTTTACAGCGGCAGCGATGATGCAAATTATATTGAATTTCTCGATCCAAGTAGGAATTTGTCTTTACATTTGCAGGGCAGTACAGAAGATGGTCAAATTGAACGATCTTTACACATTATCGGATATACGCAGAATGTGCCTGAAGTGCGCGAGGATTTCAGCGCGTACAGTTTGCTGCTGGTATTATCGGAAAGCGCCTATTTTATTATGACTGATTCATCTGCAGGGATTTCATATGTTAATATTAAAGCGACTCAAACTGAGGATTTGGCAGAACTTCAAAGCAATATCAGTAGAATTTTTGATGAAGAATTCAACTATACGATTGAGAACCGAATCGACAGTTATAATACAAATTCTCAAATGTATGAAGGTTACAAAAAAATCGTTACTATAATTTGCGCTGTCATAGCCTGCATAGGTGTTTCAAATGTTTTTGCGAACACATTGGGTTATATGCAGCAGCGCAAGCGCGAATTTGCCAAATATCAGTCCATTGGCATTACACCAAAAAGCATTGCCAAAATACTGTTTTTTGAGGCGCTTGTTATCGGTGTAAAGCCCATATTGCTCAGCATACCTTTTAATATTCTCTTTGTATTGCTGACAACCTCCAGCCAAGGGATAACGCTGGGCGATTTCTTGGCGCAGATGCCTCTGCTTCAAAACATATTGTTTGCCCTTGCTGTGGTAACCGCAGTCGCTTTGTCCTACTATATTTGCGGCAGGAAAATCCTGAGTGCAAATATAGCTGATGTTTTAAAAAATGATTCTAATTAAAAGCGAATAAAATTTTATATTTCAAAGTGTTGTTGACGAATATTTTTTCGCAATTGTATGTTAACGCTGCCCATTATCTTACAAAGAATGCCATGATATCTTATTTAAAGGTAAATTAGGACGAAACAAAAATATCTAACTTTTACAAAATGCATTATTGTCATATTATGAAAAATTAAATATATCAAAACACCCCCTGATGCAAAGAGTTTGTCTTTATATCGGGGGTTTATATATTAAATATTAAAATAAAATTATCTTTGCAATCTTTAAAATTTCGTTACTCTTTTATTATTATTTCAGACATATATTATCTGAAAAAATATTTTATAAAAGTATTTATTTTTAAATTATAATTGACAATATTTAACAATTAACTTAAAATTATTATAAATTGTTTTAATACTTTATGAGGTAATAATTATGTGGTTAGATAACGCTTCGGATATTGATTTTTTGTTTTATGAACCTTATTCAGAGATCATTACAAATATCGTTATGAATCAAAATAATACACCAACAACAATTGGAGTTTTTGGATTGTGGGGAGCTGGAAAGTCTACACTGCTCAATCTTATAGATAGAAACCTAAAAACCAATGGTGAAGATAATAATACTATCGTTATAAATATTAATGCTTGGATGTTTGAAGGATATGAGGATGCAAAGATTGCATTAATGCAGAGTTTATTAAGTGAGTTAGTTAAGGATAGTAAAGTAAATTCATTTAAAGAAAAAATCATAAAATTAATAAAAAGAATTGATGTTTTAAAAATTGCAAGTAGTGCAATAAGGACCGGTATATCAATTGCTGAAACTTCATTAACAGGGAATCCTGGATTTTTAGCAATGTCAGTGGCAAGAGATGTTAAAGATGCTGTCGACTTTGCTACTGATGTAAAAGACTCAATTAAATCAGAAAAAGTAGTAGAAAATATAAGGAATTTTAAGGCTGAATTTGAATCGTTGTTAGATGAATCTAATGTTAATATTGTCGTAATCGTGGATGATTTGGATAGATGTTCTCCAGAAAGGATAATTGAAACCCTTGAGGCCATAAAACTATTTTTATCAGTAAAAAATACTTCTTTTATTATTGCTGCAGATGATAATGTGATAAAATATGCCATTAAAAGAAAATATCCTAAAATGGAAGGAATGGAAGTAGAACTATCCGAAGAGTACATAGAAAAGATTATTCAAATACCTATATTTATTCCTGACTTATCAACTAAAGATATTGAAAATTATCTTTTATTATTGGTAGTTCAAAATCATTTAAAGACAGTTGAATTTCAATCTGTAGTAAAGAAAGTATATAAATGTAATTTTATAACAAGAACAAACAGAATTACTGTTGATGAGATAATTGAAATCTGTAATGAATCAGACTCTGATTATATGGATAATACACAACTTGAAGAAGACTTAAAAACTATTGATCAAATTCGTGGAATAGTGTCTGCCACTCTTAAAGGAAACCCAAGGCAAGCAAAGAGATTTTTAAATACATTTATAATAAAAAAAGAACTTGCCAAAAAGTATTATGGAGATGAAATTGATTTTTCGATTCTTGCAAAACTTCTTGTGTTGCAAAAAATAGACACTGAACTATTTAGACAACTTAATGAATGGAATAAAGAATATGACACAGAAAATGAAAAATTTAAAGAAGTTGTCATTGCCGCTGATTCTAATTCTTTTAAGGAAGAAATAAAACGCTGGAGTTCTCCTAATGTGGTTAAGTGGATTGAATGTGAGCCTAAAAATCTTTATGAATACAGATTAGATAAATACTTTTATTTAACTCGTGAGCACTTGAGAACGAAAGAAGTTAGTGTTTATGATTTAAGCGAAAATGCAAGAAATATTATTGATAAAATAAAACATTCTAATGAAGGATCAATACAATCAATAATTAATGAAATGAAAACATTAAATGCTGAAGATATTAAGAAAGTATTTTCAATTATCCTTACCGCTTTCAAAAACAGTAAAATCAGTTATTTTGTTATTAGCGCCTTATTTTCTGAATTCAGTGAATATAGACAAGATATTGCCGCTGAAATTATTTCAAAAAATGAAACTGTTCCACTTGGAGATATTCATTATTTAAGTGTAATGTATTCAGTCGACAGCAGCATCGTGAATGATTTGTTAAAAACATTATTGGCTAAAGGAAAAATTTCAGAAGAAATTGCGAAAAAAATAAGAGGAGAATAATTATGGGAACATCAAAAGGCTATATTGCTCCAACGCAAGGCGAGTGGTCAAAAGCAAAACGGGCAGTTACTAAAATGATAAATGGCAGCATTAGTGATGAATTGCCTAGCGTTATAAGAAAATATGCAACTGCAGTTAGTAGCGATTCCGCCTTTGCTAATGAATTTTCTAATGCCGTCGCTAATTTATTAGGTATTTCTAAAAGTATACGAGTAAACGGTCTAAATAATACCCTTGTAGAGTATGATAAAGCATACTTGATAGGAAAAAGTGCAAAAGAAATATGGGATGAATTATTTGATGAATATTCAAGTGGCGGTTCAACCAAAGAAGAAGCTTTAGCAAATGATGCTCTATCTAATGCAATTAATAGATTAAATATCGAGACCATAGATGATTTGGTGAATTGTGATCAGGAAATTTTATTAAAAGAGTTATTGGCAAGTTTCGCTTATATACTTTTTGCATTTATATACGAGGAGCAGATTAATAAGAAAAAAACGCCCCAACAAGCTTATTATATAATGAAAGAAATAGAAAGGTATATTAGAAGTATAATTTTTATGGATGTAGATATATCTCAGTTAAGAGACTCAGATTTTATTAATATTTCCAATTCGAATGTAGTTAAAAATGTTGTTGAAAATGCTTACAACACAATGAAATATTATTATGGAGGAGTAGAATGAATATTTTTATAAGCAAAAATGAAAATGCTGTACATAATAATATAGATATTGACTCGATAATATTCTCTTTAAATAGATATGACAAAAGAAATGTTTATACAAATTTTCCTGATACGATAAATAGAATGGGAATTAAAGATATAGATTCTATATATGAAGATTTGTTCGTTATAGGATTGTCTGTATTTGCAATAGACAAACGCATTCCAAGAACATTTTTCGCTGATAATTGGACGAGAGAATTAACCGTTAATATTCCCGTTTTGAATGATGTATGGGAGCATTTAGTCGATCATATTAATATTATGCTTAGTTTTTTAACAGGCGATAAATGGTATATTTCATTTAGATCCACTGAAGAATCTTTTTTTCATAGTGTAAAAAAATATCGTAAAACTTATTCTATCCCTCAATGCGATTCAGTTTGTTTGTTTTCTGGAGGGCTAGATTCATTTTGTGGTGCGATTACTTTATTAAAAAAAGAAAAGTCTCCCTGTTTAATTGGACATAACGAGTATCCAAAATTAAGAATTAAACAAGAAAATTTAGCAAAAATGTTTAGAGAAGAATTTCCCGATCAAAATGCAGAATTTGTTAGTTTTACTGCTGGTTCAAGAGCTCCCCAATATGCTGATGGCAAAGAATTTTTAGGTAGTGAAAATACTACAAGAGGACGATCCTTATTGTTTTTATGTGTCGCATTAGTAATGGCAAGTGTTTTGGGGGAAAATATTCCAGTTTACATACCGGAAAATGGATTTATCGGTTTAAATGTACCTTTAACTAATAATAGAAAAGGTTCATGTACCACAAGGACTACACATCCTCATTTTTTAAATATGTTTAGGGAATTATTGAATAATGTGGGTATCAAAAATAAAATAAATAATTTTTTTGCATACGAAACGAAACGCAATATAGTTAATTCTGTAAAAGATGAAGAAGCGTTTAAAAGGGGCTATTTAGAAACAATTTCCTGCTCACATCCATGTATTCATAGATATAATAAGAATGGATCAAAAGAATATCCTATTAATTGTGGATATTGTTATCCTTGCATTATTAGAAAAAGCGCATTGTTGGATGTTCCTGATGGAAATCAGGGATATACAGAAAACACCCTTTCAATGCAATTTATTAATGAAAATTCCCATAAAAATATTATTGATGACTTAAAAGCGGTAATTAGTACTATATATAGATTTGAACACATAGACGAAAAAGAATTAATTCGACTAATAAAAGGTACAGGAAAATTATCATTTGATGAAATAAATAAATTTAAATCCGTTTATATTGACTCAATAAATGATATAATAGAGTTATTATCTATGGATCCAAAGATAAAGGAATATATAGGTCTATGACTTGTTTAATAGATACACATTTTCATATAGATTATTATCCAAATTATAAAGAATTATATGATTACATAAATGAATCAAAACAATATACATTGTGTATGACTAATAGCCCAGGTATATATAATTCTTGCTGTAATATACTTGGTGAATCAAAGTATATAAAATTTGCTATGGGTTTTCATCCAAAATCGAAAAAATTAACAATTAGAGATTTTAATCAATTTATAACAATGTCTATTAAAACAAATTATTTTGGAGAAATAGGTTTAGATTTTTCTAATAGCGAGAAATATGTACCGAAAGAGAAACAACTGTTATATTTTGATGAAATAGTAAAATTTGCAAGCGAATATAATAAATTGATGTCTATTCATTTAAGAAGATCTGAAGATTACGCAATTGATATATTAAATAAGCATAGACCACAAAAGGCAATTATTCATTGGTTTAATGGTTCTAAAAAGCAGTTGGAAGCACTAGTTAGTTTAAATTGCTATTTTTCTATCAATGCAAATATGATAAAAAAATCAAATGATATAATAAAATTGGTGCCTCAAAATAAAATATTAGTTGAAAGTGATGGACCATTTTCTAAAGTTAAGGATAAAAAGTACTATCCACAAATGTTGCAATTAGTCTATGATGAAATTGCTACTGAATTTAAAATAGATAATTTTACCAATATTGTATATAAAAACTTTAATAAAATTTTAAGGTTATGACAATGTTCCGATTATAGTAGATCACGAATACAGTACTTAGATAAGACCATTGGTTTAATGACAGTTTTACAATTGTCATTTTTTATAAACAATTTATGTGTTATGGTGTATTGCACCTAAAATGATTTTGTATCATTTTATTAGTGCTTAAATTGTTGACAAAAATTCTTTTGCGCGCTAATATGCTGATTGAGGTGATGTTATGAACGGTGTGATCTACGCGCGATACTCAAGCGACAATCAGCGTGAAGAGTCGATTGACGGTCAGTTGCGTGAGTGCAAAGCGTTTGCTGAAAAGAATGACATTCGAATTATTGATTCATATATCGACCGTGCGTTGTCCGCAAAGACAGACAACCGTCCGGCATTTCAGCAGATGATAAATGACAGTTCCAAAGGTTTGTTTGATGTTATTATCGTTTGGAAACTCGACCGCTTTGCCCGCAATCGTTATGACTCTGCTCACTATAAAAATATCCTTAAAAAGAATAATGTTCGTGTAATATCCGCTACGGAAGCCATAAGCGAAGGAGCTGAAGGCATTATCCTGGAATCCGTGCTGGAAGGTATGGCTGAATATTATTCGGTTGAACTTGCGGAAAAGATAAACAGAGGTTTAACAGAAAATGCTTTGAAATGTAAATACAACGGCGGGTCACTTACTTTGGGTTATCGTATTGACAGTGAACAGCATTATCAGATAGACCCGATGACCGCGCCGATTGTTCGTGAAATTTTTGAAAGCTATAAAAGCGGAATGACGCAGCAGGAAATTGCTGATTCACTCAATAACAAAGGCTTTAGAACACAGCGAGGCAGTAAGTTTAAGGTAAGTAACATTGCCAGAATTTTAACGAACCGCAGATACATAGGCGAATATATTTACAGCGGTACTGTTATTCCAAACAGCATTCCTGCAATAGTTTCTCAAGATGTGTTTGACGATGTTCAACAAATACTTGCAAAAAGCAAAAGAGCCCCTGCCAGACATAAGGCAGAGGACGATTATCTTTTAACCACAAAACTCTATTGCGGCAAATGTATGTCATTTATGGTCGGCGAAAGCGGACGCGCAAAAGGCAATCGCTATTCCTACTATAAATGTGTCAATGCAAAACGCACGAAAAGCTGCGATAAAAAAGCAGTTAAAAAGGATTGGATAGAAAACATAGTTGTAAAACAAGTCATGGATACAATAATGGACGATGATCTAATAGAACGGATTATTGACAGTATTCTAAAGACCCTGGAAAGTGAAAATACAACGGTTCCGATTCTGAAAAAAGAACTTTCCGAAACTGAAAAATCTATAAAAAATATGATTAACGCCATTGAGCAGGGAATAATCACAAAATCAACTAAGCAAAGGTTGGACGAACTCGAAAAACGCAAAGAAGAGTTGGAGATACAAATTGCGGAAGAGAACATTAAACAGCCTAAACTGACAAGAGATCAACTTGAATTTTGGTTTCATAAATTCAGAAAATTTGATTTTCATAAGTTAGAATACAGACGAAGGCTTATAGACAGTTTTGTAAATGCGGTTATCCTTTATGATGACAGGATCGAATTTCATTTCAATTACAAAGACGGCGCAAAAGAACTCTCACTCGATGAATTAAATAATGTTTCGGATTTATCATCTTTAACTCCACCATCAAAGCACACACCGGCAGGCGTGTGCTTTTTTATTTTTGCGGTAATCGAAACAGCCGTTAAGAAAACAGTCCGGTGGACTGTTTTTAGGCGCGGCGTGGCAATTGCGCAAAAACTTATCGGGCTCAGTTTTTCCAACTTATGCAGTTGAGCACGCCGCCGTCCTCGGATATCTCATTGATATTGATGGGGACAAGCGTTTTATTGAAAATATGGTTTGCCGTGTCAACCGCTTTTTTATCCATATCGATACCAAATACGGGCAGGAATATGGCGTTTTCCGTTTCTAAAAAATTAAGATAACAGCCTATGGCGCTGCCGCCCTTTGAATCAAAATAAGGAAAATCGCAGACCTCTATTCCATGATTTCTTAGAACCGTTTTAATATGCGCCTCCAGCCCGAACAGGGATTTGGATGCATTGCCGACCGCGGTGTTTTCATCTATAAAGCGCACCATGCCGTCGGCGTGCCCGGTCATATCCGAACGAAGCGATGGGATAATAATTACCCTTGCCTCCAGCAGCTGTTCTAATTCCCGCACCAGTTCGGCAGAGGAATGATCCCAGTTTTCCATAAAAATTCTGTCGCTGATAACAGCCGTTTCCCGCGCGGGGGAAAAGACGATGTTACCGCCGTCCAGATTGATATCGGAATAAATCAGGTTTTCAAGTGAAAGCGACGGCGCGATCTCTGCACGAAAATCAGTGCGCAGTTCGGGGTTGTCCTTAAGATAACCCGGCTCGTATCGGAACGATATGTATTTATCCGATTTCGTCTTTACCGGCATAAAATCCCGCAGCCAAATATCACGTGTGCCGTCAAGTAATTTATACTGAACACCATTCGCGGTCAGAGCTGTAAACAGCCGATCTGCCGCAGGTTTGTATACGTGGTTCGTATTTAACAAATTTGAAAAACAAAGCATATTTATTCTTAAAATTTTATTTCTATTGATTTTGCCGAAAATCTCAGGGGCGTTTTATCTTTAATGTTTTTTCGAGAAACAGGATTTTTTAATTCAGTAATTGCTCCGTCATCTTCAAGCCAATACGGCGATTTTGTATCTAGTAAATAAACGCCATCACTATTTTCGTCTGCATTTAATGCCCAAACTGCTCTTTGTGGCCCTTCATCGTAGGGATCAACAGCACATATTAAAACACTTTCAGAAATACCTTCATGATTTGCTACTATATCAAGACGTTGACGCCCAACGCCTTTTTTATTATAAAAATGAATATGCCCTCCTGATAATAATTGTGCCGTAGGTTGACTTTGCCGATTTGCATCTGTATCTTTATCAATGTTACGATATGCTTCTGTGACTGTAATACGACATTTAATAATGAACCCGTCATTATCCTCATGACATAAAATTTTGCCAATCAGCCATGGAGCTAATTCCTCAGCTGGTACCTCGAATTTTTCAAAGTCTTTTTCTGTATAACGCATTTTAATTACTCCTTTCACAATGTAAAAGCATTATAGTGTTGCTTTTATTAAAATCTTAATAAAATATTATTTAATTTAATCCCAGATCCTCAGTATAACAACCGGGCCGGCGTCGCTGATCTTACGTTCGCCCGCGGTTATGGAATATTCCTCATAAGGCAGAACCGTTATCTTTTCCACGGCTTCCCTTTTGGATAATTCCTCTGCGAGTTCCTTAGTTGATACATTTTTTAAATCCATAATTAGTTCTTCTTTGGTTTTATTTTAAGGCTTGCAGGGTATGATCTGTCATTTCTCCCAGCCGAGCCGTTTGTTACGCTGCTTTATTTCATATTCGGCGTAGATTCTATACCATTTTGCAGATTCTTTGAATTTGTTTTCGGATTTATAATACTCGCCGATAAGATAAGCGGCAGAGTAACAGCCCTTACTTACGGCGTTTTCCAGCCAATACAGCGCCGCTTTGTAATCCTGTTTCATACCATTACCATAGTAATACATATTTCCTAACTTGTCCATAGCCTCTGCGTTACCGTTTTCGGCCGCTCTCTTTGCCCAATAAACATATTTTTTTGAATCTTCTTCAATTCCGCCGGCTCCGAGTTTGTATAGGTTCATTAAGTATATTTGTGAATCTACATCGCCTCTCTCGGCAGATTCTGTTACGCAGTCAATCAACTCGGGCGTTACCTTGCCGAAAAGAATTTCATCCAGCGCCTCGTCAATATCACGGTTTTCAACAGCCTCTTTAAATGCTTGGTACGCCGAATCCCCAACCGGGTCGGGGCGGTGCATTAAATCGTATGTAATATTATGTACTGCCGATATGTACCACTTGATTGCCCGCGGATAATTCTTTTGAATTCCGTATCCGTTTTCATAGCACTCGGCAAGCATAAACTGCGCGTCGGTCTGCACCGTGGTGTAGCCTTGCCTTGCCAGTTTTTTTAATAAAGCAAATGCCTTTCTGTTTGTGCTTTCCTGCTTTAAACGTAAATAAAACTTTGCAAGATTCAATTGCGCAGTTGCGTCATCTGATTTTTCCGCTCTCTGCTGCAGATCCCAAATGTACTGCAATTCTGCTGAATAGGTTATAATTTCTTTCAAACTTTCACCCCCTAATTTACCCTTTCAATCAGCATTATAGCACACCATATATTAAAACCTTAAATAATTATATTTTTATTTTTATACAAAAACTTGCCGCTGAGGTACAATATTCTCTCATTTTGCACAGTGATATGATTGTTGATTTAATCACCGAAAAAATAAAACAACCCGGCATGACTTTTCATCATGCCGGGTGTGCTTTGGTCTGTTTGCTACATATTTACCTGCTTGCTGAAATCTTTGAAGATCTCAGAGATCTTGATCTGCTGCGGGCATACCTTTTCGCAGCTGCGGCAGCCTATGCAGGCGCTTGGGCGCTTGTTTTCCGGCAGTGCCATCAGTGCAAAGGGGGCGATGAATCCGCCGCCTGTAAAGATATGTTCATTGTAAAGCTTAATCAATTCCGGAATGTTCAGCCTCTGTGGGCAGTGTGATGTGCAGTATCTGCATGCCGTGCAGGGCACCCCGCCGGCCATATGCTTTGCAATCTCAAGCAGCGTTTTCATTTCTTCATCATTCAACGGCTCGTTTGTTTCAAATGTTTTGATGTTGGCTTGCATCTGTTCAAAATCAGACATGCCGGAAAGTATCATCGTAACGCCGGGCACGCTTTGCAGGAATCTGAATGCCCATGCCGGAATCGTTTCATCCGAGCGCAGCGCTTTCAGTTTTGCCTCATCCGCGTCGGAAAGTTTGGCAAGCCTGCCGCCTCTTAACGGCTCCATTACCCATACGGGAATATTCCATTCGTTTAAAAGTTCAACCTTTTTCTTGGCGTCCTGAAATTCCCAGTCTATATAGTTGATCTGCAGCTGGCAGAATTCAATGTCTTTGCCGTAGGCATCCAGAAAACGCTTGATCACGTCGTAATTTCCGTGTGCGGAAAATCCAAGGTGCTTGATTCTGCCGTTCTTTTTCTGTTCAACAAGGTAATCTCGAACACCATATTTCGGATCCAGATAATGATCTATATTCAGCTCGCACACATTGTGAAATAAATAAAAATCAAAGTGATCCACAAGGCACTTTTCCAGCTGCTTTTCAAAAATCTCCTGCACTTTCGGAAAGTTTGCAAGATCATATCCCGGAAATTTAGAGGCAAGATAAAACTGATCCCTTGGAAATTCCTGAAGCACTTTGCCCATAACCGTTTCGGAATTGCCGTCATGATAACCCCATGCGGTATCAAAATAATTTACGCCGTGATCAAAAGCATACTGCGCCATTTTCTTCGTTGCGGTTTCGTCTATCTTTGCGTCGTCACCGTCAATGCAGGGCAGGCGCATACAGCCCATCCCGAGCGCAGAAAGTTTTATATCCTGAAAGTCTTTGTAAATCATATGTATCCCTCCGAAATTTAAAATCTGCCCGAAAAGCCGGGCTGTCCTTCCCTCAGTCTGTATATTTATTTTAATTCCAAACACGCTTTAGTGTCAAGTGCGGCGGCGGATTTTCCGCGCTTGGATCTATACTTAGTTTGTATCATTCGTTATGCTCCGCGCGCATAACTTTTCAGAATCTTGCCTCAGAACAGAAAAACGGTTTTGATTCGAGGCAAAGAATTGACAGCGTTTCGATCCGGTGTTAAAATAAGAGTGTCAATGGGGACGCCTGCGTATTGTTTTATGCCTGCGTCCCTTTTGTTTTACGGTTTTGATCCTATAAGCATCGGGATGAATATTTATGAAAAGTGAATGCATATTAAGTGCCGGAATTGATATCGGCACCACAACTACACATCTGATTCTCAGCAGGATCGGCATCAGCGTTACCGGTGGATTCGGCACAGTGCCCGCTGCGCAGATCACTTCCAAAGAGATCGTTTATAAAAGCCCTGTATATTTTACACCGCTGTTTTCAAACGGCGAAATCAACGGCGCTGCCGTGGCGAAGATCATTGAATGGGAATATAAAGCCGCCGGCATTTGCGCGGCGGATCTAAAGAGCGGCGCAGTGATCATTACAGGGGAAAGCGCCTGCAAAGGCAACTCGGCAGAAGTGCTGCAAGATATTGCTGCGCTGTCCGGCGATTTTATTGCCGCTCAGGCGGGCAGCGAGTTGGAATCCTACCTCTCCGGCAAAGGCGCAGGAGCAGATAAGATCAGCGAACAGACCGGAAAAACCGTTGCCAATATTGATGTCGGCGGCGGAACAACGAATATTTCCGTATTTCGAAACGGAGAATGTGTGGATACTTGCTGTCTGCATATCGGCGGCAGGCTTGTGCAAACAGCGGGCGGCGGGCTTCTGTTGGTTGACCGTATAAAGCGATTTGCGGATGAAAACGAGATCCGTATATCCGATCCGAAAAAGGATAAGGGGAATATGGTTCGCCTTTGTGATCTGTTTTCGGAGCTGATTTTCTCCGCGCTCGGATTCGCCGACACAGAAATACCGGCGTATCTTATTGCGGATCACCGCCTTTCAGAAAAGAATCGGGCGGATATCCTTACTTTTTCCGGCGGGGTTGCCGCCTGCATGCACGCAGAGCACGCGGATTTTGCATTCGGTGATATCGGCGTTTTGCTCGGCAGATCGCTCAGCCAAAAGATAAAACAGTATGAATGCCGTGTAGCGGAACGAACAGACCCGATCCGCGCAACGGTCATCGGCGCCGGGCAGTTTAGTATGGAGGTCTCCGGCAGCACCATCTGGTATTCGGATATCTGCTTTCCGCTTAAAAATCTGCCCTGCGTTTGCGCGCCAAACAGGTTAGGCGGTTCGTCTTGCGCGCTGTACCTTTGCGGCAAAAAATCCCCGTCTTTTTGTGAAGTGGATCAAATGGCGCAACAGATCGCGGCGGCGGCAAAGCACATGGTCAAAAAAGAGATTCCGCTTGTTGTGATCACAAAAGAGGACTGCTCCAAAGCGCTTGGCACATGTCTGAAATCAAAACTGCCGGATAAGTATCCCATTCTCTGCATAGACGGCGTAACTTGCAGGGCGGGGGATTATATTGATGTCGGTTCGCCGGTCGCCGGCGGAAAGGCAGTGCCGGTTGTAGTTAAAACGCTTGTTTTCGGAGGATAGGTCATGAAACTGGATACAACCCTTTTTTCAAAAAAATATACGTTTTCTTCTGTAAAGGAAGTGCTTGCAAAAGCAAACGAGAAAAAAAGCGGCGACACGCTTGCAGGTATAGGAGCCGCTGACGCTAAGGAAAGAACAGCCGCTAAATATGTGCTTTCAGATTTGACGGTTGAGGAGATTACAAATTCTCCGGCAGTGGATTATAATAGCGACTCCGTTACCCGGATCATTCTTGATGATTTGAACAGAGCACAGTACGATAAGATCAAAAACCTCACCATAGGGGAACTGCGCGAAAAGATACTTGATAATATGATCTCAGGTGATGAGATTCTGCAACTTGCCGGCGGCATGAGTTCAGAAGTGATTGCCGCACTCGCGAAACTGATGGGAAATCTGGATCTGATGTATGTTTCCCGAAAATTGCATGTTACCGCAACCTGCACCACCACGATCGGCGAACGCGGCACTTTTGCCGCAAGGCTGCAGCCCAATCATCCCACGGATGACGTAAAAGGCGTTACGGCGTCTCTTTTGGAAGGGCTTTCGTATGGCATTGGGGATGCCGTGATTGGGCTGAATCCCGCCATAGACACGCTGAAAAGCACGGCGGATATCCTAACTCTTTTTAACGATGTGAAAACCAAACTCGCGGTTCCCACACAGATCTGTGTTTTAAGCCATATCACAACGCAGATGCAGACGCTCAGGCAGGGTGTGCCCATGGATCTTTGCTTTCAGTCCATAGCCGGCAGTGAAAAAGCGCTTTCTTCTTTTGGCACGGATGTGGATATGCTGGCAGAGGCAAACGAACTCATGGCGGAGCGCGGCACCGCAAAAGGGACGAATTATCTGTATTTTGAAACGGGGCAGGGGAGCGAACTTTCCTCAAATTCCCATAACGGAGCTGATCAGCTTGTTATGGAGAGCCGGTGTTACGGCCTTGCGCGCCACTATAAGCCGTTTCTGGTAAACACGGTTGTCGGATTTATCGGCCCGGAATATATTTATGATTCAAAAGAACTGGTTCGTGCAGCGCTTGAGGATAATTTCTGCGGCCATATGCACGGGCTGCCGATGGGCTGCGATATCTGTTATACCAACCATATGAAAGCGGATCAGAATGATTGCGACAGCTTGCTTGTTATGCTGGCTTCTTCCGGCTGCCACTATGTGATCGGCGTGCCCCAAAGTGATGATGTTATGCTGATGTATCAATCCACTTCCTATCACGATATTGCCGCGGTTCGGGAAATGCTTGGCCTTTCTCCGATCCTGCCGTTTCGGGAATGGCTGGAAAGTTACGGCATCTGGGAAAACGGCCGCCTTGGCAAAAACGCGGGAAATCCAAGAATATTTTTATAAGCAGGGAGTTTTTATGGATTATTTTGACAGTTTAAAAAGCGCTACGCCGGCAAGGCTGCAGATCGGCAGAACAGGCAGCAGGTATAAAACAAAAAATTATCTTGATTTCCGCGCGGCGCATGCCGCCGCAAACGATGCGGTCATGAGCGAGGTCAGCGGCGAAACACTCAAGAAACTCGGCCTTTTTGAGATACAAACAAAATGCAAAAATAAATACGAAATGCTCACACGCCCGGATCTCGGCAGATGCTTTTCAGAGGCAACAAAGGAATATCTAAAGCAAAACGCAGTGGTTGGAGCGGATGTTCAGGTCTATTGCGGAGACGGGCTTTCTTCGCCCTGTATTCGGGCAAACGCAGGCGATATGCTGCCTATGCTCCGCCTTGCGCTGGAGGCGGACGGCATTACTTTAGGCAGGCCGTTTTTTGTTCGCTACTGTCGGGTCAACACTGCGCGGGAGATCGGCCCCCTGCTGAACGCGAAAGTAGTGTGTGTGCTGATCGGCGAGCGCCCCGGCTTGCTGACGGATGAAAGTATGAGCGCGTATATTGCATATAAACCTCACCCGGATATGAGCGAAAGCGATTATACGGTGGTTTCCAATATCAGTCGTTACGGTATGCCGCCGGTTGAAGCGGCAGCATACATAGCAGATGTGATCCGAAAAATTCTGCGCCAAAAAACAAGCGGGCTCGGTCTTGTATTATAGCGTAAAGGGCGCATTCTATGGTTGTTTAAGCAATGGTTTTTGTTGTGAGTTCGGGCGTTTGCGGTTTTCTGATCGCGGCTTTTTATCAAAAACATGTTTGAAAAACGGAAAAATCCCATAAATGTAATCTGACATTCAGCATTTTAAACGCTTGGTTATTTATTAAGTTTTGCTTGTTGCTTTTTCTTTTAAATGAAAGCAGTATCCACAACGCTGCGGCAAGGAATGCACAGGGAAGCAGAATACCAACTGCTGCACCTGTCTTTGGGCTGGAGAGGCTTGTGCCCGCATTTTTAACAGATGTAATATCCGTTACCTTTTGCACGGTTACAACTCCGTTTGCGGAGAGTGCCAGTTCCGGCTTAAGATCCGCGTTCTTTTGCGAATTCAGCAAATACGTGCCGTTCTCCTTTGCTGTAACGCCCGTTTCTCCACGGCCAAATTCTATTTCCGTATAGCCGATGATATTTCCGTTCTTATCCGTTAAGGTAACCGGATGGTAGCCGTCCGGAACATTCGGAATGGTGAAATTTCCGTTCTCATCCGTCTTTCCGGTATTGCCGCCGATGTCAATGGTTGCGTCCGGTACCGGGTTGCCGTTTTCATCCGTGATCGTGCCGCTGATACCGTGCGTGCTGTCCGTATCCGGCGGAGCAACAACAGTTTCTACAGCAATTGTTTTATCTTCATACACCGCCGGCAAGGTCAGATAGCCGGACGTGAGTTACGCTGTCACATCCTCGCCGTTCAGCGTTACTTTTGCTACGCGCCAGCCGTTTTCCGGGCGGATCAGAAACCGCGGCTCGGAAAGGCGCTCAACAGTGAAATTTGTGCCCCTGACGCTGTTGTAGAACATCTGTGTATGTTACAGACCTTGTTATAGACAATCATATGCATGTTGCCAATTCGGACGGAATTGATCTATGCGGCGTCACAAACATTAAAATTGAACACGGTTTTATTGCAACGGGTGACGACGGCATCGTTTTAAAACCAAGCGATTATGAGATCAGAAACGTGGATGAAACGGACTGCATAATCTCCAGTTACGCAAACTGCTTTAAAATAGGCACGGAAACGCAGATGGATGTGAGCGGCGTATCCGTTAAAAACTGCTATTTCTTCCTGCCGTGCGGAATCACGGGCGGGTATTCCGGAACAGCGATAGAATCCTGCGACGGCAGTAATGTTTCGGATATATCCGTTTCTGATATAAAAATGGACGGAATCAGTTCTCCGCTTTTAATTTGGCTTGGCAACCGCTTTAAATACGATAAAGAAGAGGTTGGCAGCATTCACGGCGTGAATATATCTAACGTAACTGCCGCGAATACGGAAATGCCCAGTGTAATTACCGGCTGTATTGATGATGAAAACAAAACGCACTATGTGCAGAATGTTGCGTTGAATAATATTAATGTATCCTACAGAGATACAGAGGAAGATCTGCACATACGCAAAACGATAGGGGAATCCGCAATGAGCGGTTATCCGGATATCACAAGAGTATCCCATATCTATTTTATCAGTCATGAACTCAGCAAATACTGGGATCTGCCCTGTTACGCAATGGCGGTGCGGCATGTGCGAAACGTAACCTATGATGATTATTCTGTCACGCCCCGCACCTGTAATACACGGGATAAATTTTATGTGGACGACGTAAAGTGAGGATTGCGTTCTGTAAAATTACATTATATACGGCAATTCCATAGATCTAAGGAACTTGCGCCTATCCGTATCCATAAAAATACCAGAGCAACAAGTGTTACTCTGGTATTTTTGGTACGCCGGAAGGGATTTTCCGCCGCTGCCGCGGCTATCGCCTCGCTTCGCGCGTTGCCCACGGCGGCAAAAACAGCCCACCGGGCTGTTTTCTTCCGAATGCTGCGCATTCTCCCGCCTTGTTCGAATCCCTTCCTATGTGCAGTGATAATAAAAAGCCTCAGGCAACGAAAGTTACCTGAGTTTTTTGGTACGCCGGAAGGGATTCGGCGTATGCTGCGGCTACGCCTTGCATACGGATGGCTCGCCGACCGAAATGCGCGGCATTTCAGTACCCGGCTCACCGCTTTTTGCTGAAAACAGCCCGCCGGGCTGTTTCCTAAACGCAAAAACCCTCACGGGTTCGAATCCCTACAACCCAATAAATAAAAATACCGAAGTAACAAAAGTTACCTCGGTATTTTTGGTACGCCGGAAGGGATTCGAACCCCCGACCTTCTGGTTCGTAGTGCCTGAGATAAGTGTGAATTATTAGGTTTTAAGCCAAATTAAGCACTATCCAGTCCATTAAATCCAACCTAAAATTTCATTGTTCCCATCTAGTATTGCCGATAAGTGGTCAATAAGTGGTCAAACAAACTTATTTTTTATTCATAAGTGGTCACCCAGATAAGTGGTCAAATAAATTTGAGCCCAACAATCAATATGAATTAACGCTAAAAGCGATTGGTTCATTTTAAATCTTCAATTTTAAAAAGCAAATAATCTCAATCTTATAGTATTGTTTTGTCTATGAATTATTACTGAAGAGATGAAAATTTTATAAAATCAAAAGTTTTTACGGATTATCGATAAAAACTATTGATATTTTATAAGCTTTTGGTTTTACATGATATAAATGGAGACATACGGTAAGATCTGCAGGGGAAATCTGTGGTGATAATGCAGGAAAAATTTTATCTTGCAGATTCTTCATTAAAATATTGCATTATGGGATTTAACCTGAAGTTGTTTGCTGCAATGCTAGAAAATGTTGTGTATTTTGAACTTCGGCGCAGGAGTTACGATGTTTATATCGATAAAAACGAGACGAAAGAGATTGATTTTGTGGCGGTAAACCGAGATGAGAGGATCTATGTTCAGGTCTGCCGCAACCTGCCGGCAGAATCGGATCGCGAGGTAGCAAACCTGCTTGAAATCAAAGATCACTACCCCAAATATGTGATAACGCTTGACGAACTTGCCGCAGGCATTATTAATGGGGTGAAGATAGTCTATCTGCTAGATTTTTTATTGGGAATAATTTAAATTTAGTTTAATAAGAACAATACAAATAGCCTGGAGGTTTTCAGTATGAAATCCTCCTGATTTTTCTGTTTCAAATTGAGGTAATTATTATTATAATTATAAAGATTTTGGATGTAATAGAGCTATTTATATTAATTATTTGAAATACCAAAGATTAAAAATCAACGAAACGTAAGTTATTTTACTACAGTTTTTAAATTATATGATCGCTATTCAAGTAACAAGGTGTTTTAATTTCATTATAGAAAGTAATAGCAATTTAAATATAAAGATTTATATTGTAACTGTAAATAAATGGTTGAAAACTCGTTTTATATTCATGAATTGGCAAAAACTGTATTGTTTAACATAGCATTTAAGATTAATGTTAGAAAAAGCAATAATGAAAGTTGATTCTTTTAAACTGACTAATTTATGTTTATTTTAGTGTGATTTTTTTATAAATCTATTGCTTATTCGTAATCGAAAAAATTGATATGATGATTTTATCATTTAGGCTAAATCAATATGTATAATAAAGTTTGTTATCGGTGTGATCATTTAGATTATTAGATGAATATTTTATAATTTTGCAGCATCATGCAGATTATAATATTAATTTTTACTTTATGTATGTGCGAAGAACTTTTTTGACAACATAAATACATAACTTATATTCAATCATGCAAATCTCAATCATTTGATTCGAAAACTTAAGCTAAAGTTCACCTGTAAATTCATTTATGTATTTAAATTCATTCACAACACAATAATAGAGTTATATATCATTTTTTTGGATTGTCTTTGCTTATTTCTTATATGCATATTTTGCCATTTTTTAACTTCTATAATATTCTTTATAAAGTAATTTTATACTATCTAACTAAAATAGTTGAGAAAAATTACGATTAAAATGTTAGAAATGTTAATATATGTATATAAAATATAATTAATTTTTATATTTTGATACAAATTATAAATAAAATAT
>ENA-UOJP01000192-UOJP01000192.1-human-gut-metagenome-genome-assembly--contig:-C102-NODE-192-length-140869-cov-46.247504_pt1 | contig 140869 bp, 154 predicted proteins | sample MGYA00242353_ERZ723900 | MGnify/ENA metagenome assembly ERZ723900 | reverse complement strand
GTACGCTTGAACTGAGAAGGGGGAGGCCTCGCGGCCTCCCCCTTTTTTGCGTTTATGGGGCGTAAATGACTCAATTACACCAGACGATCTTATCGTTTTTGGTATTGAGCCCTTATTTAAAGAAGATAAATCTAATAACAAGGGCAACTGCTATGGCCACAATGATCAAAAGCAGGATTGTCAGTCGATGCTGCTTGCGTCTTTTACTTGACGAAACGAAGATTGATTTTCCCTGTTTTGGCGTTTCGAGATAGCGAGCCGAATGCGTCAAGGTTTGCTTGGGTCGAGAACCTCTTTGTTGATGAGCGGCTGATGCTTTCAGTGGCTCATCACTAGCTGCGCTGTTTTTAGATAATGGTGCGTCTTTTAGATATACAGGGTCTCCCGAGGCGACGCCCATATGTTTACGTCCCGTTTGGGCATCCTCGAGTGTTTGATATCGATTTCTCGTCACATACTCGGGCTCCGGATCATTAATGGGCTCTTGCGAGATGTGGGGGCGATGGAACCGTGGCGGCTGCGTGGAAGTTTCTTCCCCCTGCGTCTGCATAAACATTTTGTTCTGGTTTTGGTCGTCCATGATGCCCTTTAGCTCGTTACCAACAACGTGTACGCGCTCATTGTAAGCCCCTTGTTATTTGTAGCTGCGAACATACTCGTTATTTAAGCTCTGGTTCAAAGAACCTTAACCTTACTAAAACCTGAGTCAATTACACTTAGATATGCTTATAGTACTTGACTCAAAAAACTTTATAGTCAATGTATATATAAGCACTGTGTGGGCATATATATGAGCGTCAAAAGAAGTCCCAGTCACCTAGAAGATGGCTCGGCAGTCCTAAAAGGAGTGGTAAACATGGCAAGCATGGTTCCTTATCGTTCGGTTTTTGGCGTTCGTCCTTCTGCTAGCTCGCTGTTCGATCTGTTTGATGATATGACCGACCTTGCAAACAACTCGATTGCTTCCAAGGCGTTTCCCGTTGACGTTGAGGATAAGGGCGACGGCTATGAGGTCAAGGCTTATCTGACCGGCGTCGCCAAGGACGATATCGATGTCGAGCTTAACGAGGGCCGTCTGTCCATTAGCGTGAATGTCGAGGAAGACGAGGAGAACGAGGGCAAGAACTTCCTGCAGAAGGAGTTCAGCTCGTACAGCGCGACGCGTGGCGTGTATCTAAAGGACGCTTCGAGCGAGGGCCTCTCGGCTAAGTACGCTGACGGCATCCTGACCGTTACGGTCCCCAAGATCGTCGAGAAGAAGAACGTTACGAAGATCTCCATCGACTAACTTCGTTGGTGTTCTGCGCTATTAAAAGACAGCAAAAGGGGCTGGGAAGCGATTCTCGGCCCCTTTTGCTGTCTAGGACAGTCTATTGAATGGTTACTGGCCGATGCTGGCTTGCGGGGCGTATCGAGAGTTTTCGCGATCCTTGGAGAAGGGTTGCGGAGCTGCCGACCTCGTCATCCAGGGTTGCGGTCAGAGCTTTGGCATAGCTTTTGACGGTAAGGCTCGGACGATTGTTATCTTGGCTGATATGCATGGCAATGAGCTGTTCGGTGCGTTCGGTAACAAGTTCGCGCGCGGCTTCGGCGGCTTGGCCATTGGAGAGGTGTCCCCTTGCAGACAGGATGCGCTCCTGAAGAAAGCGGGGATATTCTCCCTCGCGCAGCATGGTCACATCGTGGTTGCTTTCGAGTGCGAGGACTCGACAATCTTCGAGGGTGTTCATGGCTTGGCTCGATAGCTCTCCGGTGTCGGTGGCAAAACCGATGGAATCATCGAGGGTGTCGAATCGATAGCCGACTGGATTGATGACATCGTGTGACGTTGAGTAGGTTTGCACGTGGATGCCGGCAATGGATAGGGTGTCACCGGGATCGAATTCCTCGACAGGCAGATGCGAAAGATTTTCTTTGCTCGAAAGAGTGCCCCTGCTGGCAAAGAGGGGGCCGTGCCAGTGCTTGCACCAGACATCGAGGCCCTTGATGTGATCGCTATGCTCATGAGTAATGAGAAGAGCCGAGACGTTGTCTGCCGAGAGCCCCAGTTCTGCCATGCGCTTTAATGTCTCGCGGCGAGACAGTCCGTCATCGACCATAATGAGCCCCTGCGGGCCCTCGATGAGTGCGCAGTTGCCTTTAGAGCCACTGCCGAGGATATGAAGGTGCAGGCAAGACATAAGATTCCAAAGGATACAATGGGTGCGGACGAATAAAGGAGGAAGCGAATGCCAACGGTATCACAGCATTACGGACACCATGCCGTGCCTGGGGCAGTCGATGAGACCCGGACGAGGCAGCAGGCAGCTCCTGTCGTGCTCATGGTATCAGGCGGCGCGGACTCGACGGCACTGCTTCTTATGGCGTGCACATCAAAGCTGGATATCCAAGACGGACGCGGTGTTGCCCCCATTGCTCGCGAGCGCCTGCATGTGCTGCATGTAAACCATCATCTGCGCGGCAAGGCGTCCGATGGCGACGAGGCCTTTGTGCGTGAGCTCTGCGCGCAATATGGTTTACCGCTGTGTGTGGAGCACGCTTATTTTGATGGGGAGTCGGGCAATATTGAGGCCGCGGCCCGCGAGGTGCGCTATGCCGCGGCGCGGAGGTATGTTCGCGAACTCTGCGCCCAGACGGGGGCACCGCGAACGGCGGCTCGTATCTGCACCGCGCACACGTCTTCGGATCGCGCGGAAACGTTTTTGATGAACGCGATTAAGGGTTCGGGGCCCGCTGGTCTATCGAGCATTCCTCGCCGGAGGAATATCGTGGTGCGTCCCTTGCTCGACCTAACTCATGGCGAGCTCGTGGGCTATCTACAGGTACATGGTCAGCCGTGGCGTGAAGACGAGAGCAATGAGGATATCTCGTATCTGCGAAACTACGTGCGCCATCGGGTAATGCCAGTGGTGGCACAGCGTAATGCGAGCGTGTGCAAGACGATTGGCGCCGCCTGTGAGATCTTGGGTGACGAAGATGCGTTTCTATCCCAGCTGTCGGCACAGGCGTTTCGAAGCTGCCTGCGCAAGGAGGCGGCGGGCGCGCTAGTGCTCGATGCCAGACGCCTTGCTGCGGCCGAGGTGGTAATCGCGCGGCGCATCGTGCGACTGGCGATCAAACGCATCGATCCGGGCGCTCGTCCAGAGATGCGACATGTGGAGCGAGTCCTTTCCTGCGTTGCCGAAGGCACAGGCTCGGTCACGCTTCCGGCGGGAATTGACGCGCGCGTCGAGTTTGGCATGCTAGCGTTTAAGGCGCCGGCGGCTCGTGAGGGGCTGGTTGCGGACTGGATTACCATACCCGGTCGTTTGCCGTTGGGCGGGGGGCGCATGCTGGTCGCAGAGCCGATGGCCGTTGAGCCGGGATGCGATATCGTGCGCCGCGCCCGTGAGCTTGCGGCTGCCGGGGAAGTGACAGCTTTGGTAGACGCGGCTGCCCTGGGTTTTGCCGACAGCGATAGTGAGCGGATCCTGGCGGGCTCACGTGGCGAGATCCCTGCAGAGGCGCGATTGGCGCGCCTGTGGGTGGACGGTCCCGCACCGGGAGACGTGATGTGCCCGTTAGGAATGAGTGGCCGAAGCAAGAAGGTATCCGACTTGCTAGGCGAGGCTCGCATTCCCGTTTCCGAGCGCGCCGGCGTGCCCGTGGTGAGGACGGCGCCGGGAGGTGCCGTGGTGTGGGTCGCCGGAGTTCGCGCGGACGAACGTTTTAAATGCACGGCGGCGACGCGTGTGGCTTATCTGCTTCGCGTGGTTGACGCGGATTAGCCCCTCGCACCAGCTGTTCTGTGCGGCGTTGACGGTATTCCCGCGCTGATGGTGCGCGGGCTGGAAAATATACCCCGTGCGCTGCTAGAATGTGTAGTTCGCGTCCATACGGCGGTGTGTGGGCGATTAAGCACAAGAAAGGGTTGTCATGGCTTCTCAACATCCGGATATCGAGAAGGTTCTGTTTACGCAGGAGGATATCGACGGCATCGTTTCTCGCCTGGGCGAGGAGATCACTCGCGACTACGCGGGTAAGGATCTGGTGCTGATCGCGGTTCTGCGCGGTGCCGTTGTCTTTATGGGCGACCTGATGCGCAAGATTGAGCTACCGACCAACGTCGATTTCATGGCTGTTTCGAGCTATGGCGACGGTGTGAAGTCCTCGGGTATCGTGCGTATCATTAAGGACCTGGATATCGACATCCGCGGTCGCGACGTGCTGATCGTCGAGGACATTCTGGACTCGGGCCTGACGCTCAAGTATCTGATGAAGAACCTCGAGAGCCGCAAGCCCGCTTCTCTGGAGGTCGCCGCCTTCCTGTGGAAGGACGTTGAGGACCGCGTCTCGGCCATCACGCCCAAGTATGTTGGAACCCATTGCCCCGATGCCTTTGTGGTGGGCTACGGCCTCGACTATGCCGAGCGCTATCGTAACCTTCCGTATCTGGGCATTTTGAAACCGGAGGTTTATTCGTAAGATGCCCGACGACCATAACGATAACAATTCCCAGACTCCCCGGGAGCCTAAGATCCCGGGGATGCCCGGAGGCAAGAAGCCCACGCGTACGGGCTGGCTGTATTTTATTTTGGCTTGCGCGCTTCTGGGCTACGCCTTCTTTAACATGGGCTCCGGCTTTGCCAATTCCAGCAATACCGTTAAGCTCGCGACGAGCGAGATGGTGAGCGCCATCAAGCAGGATCGCGTCGAAGATCTGACCTATACGGTTCAAGACGGAAGCGTGACGGGTCATTACTGGAAGACGAAGAAGGACAAGGGCGATACGAGCGAGCTCAAGAGCTTCTCCTCGACCTATGTCGGCTCCGATTCGCTTGCCGAGCTCATGGCGGAGCACCCCGATACCAAGTACATCGTCAACACCAACGATCCCGATTTTTGGGGCGACTTGGCGATGAGTGTGCTTCCGACGATCGCCCTTATCGCCATCATGTTCTACTTTATGCGCCAGATGATGGGCGCCAACAACAGGAACATGCAGTTTGGCAAGACCAACGCCAAGACCAACGAGGCCACACGCCCCAAGGTCAAGTTTGAAGACGTTGCCGGCGTGGACGAGGCAGTCGAGGAGCTCGAGGAGATCCGTGACTTTTTGAGCGATCCGGATCGCTATCGCAAGCTGGGCGCCAAGATCCCGCGTGGCGTGTTGCTGGTTGGCCCTCCGGGCACCGGTAAAACGCTGCTGGCCAAGGCCGTTGCCGGCGAGGCGGGCGTGCCGTTCTTTAGCATCTCGGGTTCCGACTTTGTCGAGATGTTCGTAGGTGTCGGCGCCAGCCGTGTGCGTGACCTCTTTAAGGAGGCCAAGTCCCAGGCCCCGTCGATCATCTTCATCGATGAGATCGATGCCGTGGGACGTCAGCGCGGAGCTGGCTTGGGCGGCGGTCACGACGAGCGCGAGCAGACGCTCAACCAGCTGCTGGTCGAGATGGACGGCTTTGAGGAAAGCGAGTCGGTCATCCTGATCGCTGCGACCAACCGTCCTGACATCCTGGATCCGGCATTGCTGCGTCCCGGCCGTTTTGACCGTCAGGTTACGGTCGACCGTCCGGATGTGAAGGGCCGCGAGCAGATCTTGCGCGTGCATGCCGAGAACAAGCCGATGGACGAGGACGTTAAGTTTGAGAAGCTCGCCCAGATGACCGTTGGCTTTACTGGTGCCGATTTGGCGAACCTGCTCAACGAGTCTGCGCTGCTGGCCGCTCGCCGTCATCGTTCCGTGATCTCGATGGACGAGGTCGAGGAGTCGATGGAGCGCGTGATTGCCGGACCGCAACGCAAGGGTCGCGTGATGACCGAGGCCGAGCGCACCACGATTGCCTACCACGAGAGCGGTCATGCCCTGGTGGGCCACATCCTGGAGCACTCCGATCCGGTCCACAAGATCTCGATCGTCAGCCGCGGCCAGGCGCTGGGCTACACGCTGCAGCTTCCGCAGGAGGACCACTTCCTCAAGACCAAGAACGAGATGCTCGACGAGCTCGCCGTGTTCTTGGGCGGTCGCGTTGCCGAGGAGCTCATGTGCGATGATATTACGTCGGGCGCGAGCAACGATCTGGAGCGCGCAACCAAGATGGCGCGCGAGATGGTCACGCGCCTGGGCATGAGCGAGGAGCTGGGCACGCAAGTGTTTGGCGAGGCGCAACATCAGGTGTTCCTTGGTCGCGATTACGCCGATCACCAGGATTACTCCGAGGAGACGGCGCGCCGCATCGATATCGAGGTTCAGCGCATTATGCGTGAGGCCCATCGTCGTGCGGTCGAGATTCTGGACGCCCGTCGCGATCAGCTTGATCTGATGGCGAAGGTGCTGCTTGAGCGCGAGACCGTCGAGGGCGACGCCGTGAACGCCCTGCTCGACAACGAGTGGAATGCCTACCTTGAGCGCGAGGGCGATATCCTGGCGGCCAAGGAGGAGCGCAATGCCAAGGCGGCCGGCATGCCGACCAAGAAGCGCGCGCCTCGTATGAGCGAGGAGGAGCTGGCGGCTGATGCCGCGGCCTTTGCGCAGGCGGCCATGCAGGAAGATACCGAAGCCGCATCCGATGACGCCGGCGATGACTGTGCCGTCAACGCTGATACCGACACCGACAAATAGTCCTTCTAACAAAAGCCTCCGCCGGGAAACCTGCGGAGGCTTTTTCTTTTGAGCGATATGGGGCTGTCTGTTGATTGGGGACAGACTTAAATGAGCGTTTTCACGCATTTAAGTCTGTCCCCAATCAACATTGCTGCGGCACTGTGCTCGGCTAAAGCGTACAATAGCGCCTATGTGAAAGGGGAACAGATGATCAACGAAACTATGTATGCTCGCGGTGCGGAAAGCTCCATCATCCGCGAGATTTTTAGCTATGGCCTTGAGCGCAAGGCGCAGATTGGTGCGGAAAATGTATTCGATTTTTCGCTGGGTAACCCGAGCGTTCCGGCGCCCGCTGCCGTGGCGGAGTCCATTAAGAAGGCCTTGGAGCTGCCGAGTGACCAGCTGCACGGATACACGCCCGCACCGGGCCTGCCGCAGTGCCGTACCGCCGTGGCTGAGTCGCTCAACCGCCGCTTTGGTACGAGTTATGAGGGCAAGGATGTCTTTATGACCGTGGGCGCCGCGGCTTCGCTCACCTGCACGCTCAACGCCGTTACGAACCCGGGCGATGAGGTTATCGTCATTGCACCGTACTTCCCGGAGTATCGCGTGTGGATTGAGAAAGCCGGCTGTACGTGTGTTGAGGCGCTCGCCAATGAAGATACGTTCCAGCTGAGTGTGGACAACGTGCTCAAGGCGATTACCGATAAGACGACTGCCGTCATCATCGACTCGCCGAATAACCCGACCGGCGCCGTGTATACGCGCGACACGCTGACGCGACTGGCCAATGTTCTGCGCGAGGCCAACGCTCAGCGCGATCCCGAGAATCCGATTATGCTCATCTCGGATGAGCCGTACCGCGAGATCGTGTACGGTGCCGAGGTGCCTTGGGTGCCCTCGATCTACGAGCACACCATCGTGTGCTACTCGTATTCCAAGTCGCTGTCGCTGCCGGGTGAGCGCGTGGGGTGGATCTTGGTTCCCAACACCAATCCGCAGGCTGCCCGTCTGATGCCGGCTGTTGCGGGCGCTGCCCGTACGCTGGGTTTTGTATGCGCACCGGCACTCTTCCAGCGCGTAATCATCGATTGCATCGATGAGCCGAGCGATGTCGAGGCCTATGCGCGCAACCGCACCGCGCTTACCGACGCACTAGCGGAGTATGGCTACACCTATGTTGAGCCGGATGGCGCGTTCTACCTATGGGTGAAAGCGTTGGAGCCCGATGCGAATGCGTTCTGTGAGCGCGCAAAGAAGTATGAGTTGCTTGCGGTTCCCTCGGACAGCTTTGGTATGCCGGGTTGGTTCCGCCTGGGCTATTGCGTGAGCTACGAAACGATTGTCAATTCGCTACCCGCTTGGAAACAGTTGGCGGACGAGTATCGTTAAAAGTAAAGCGCTCTGCCTACAATGTTTTACGTGAAACGGGGTTTGGTGTTAAGCCGGACCCCGTTGTCATGGACGTTGTGTCTTTGGGATGGAGTGGTTTTACGACTATCGAAGGCTATGCGTACAATGAATATAAGCGACGGCCGTGCCAGATAAGGAGACCTGATGCCCTACCTGCTTTCTTGTGACATTCATACCCATACGATGTTCTCTGCGCATGCATATTCGACCATTGAGGAGAATGTGTACTGGGCGGCAGAGCGTGGTCTGCAGGTGCTCGGATCTGCCGACCATTTGAGCTCTATGGTTACGGCTTGCCCCAATGACCTGCGCAGTTACCAGTTCTTTGTCAACCAGGATATCTGGCCGCGCATTTGGAGCGGCGTGCTGGTGCTGCGTGGTGCCGAGGCCGATATCGTTTCGCTGGACGGAAGCCTGTTTGGCGAGGACACTCTTGTCACGCTCGATATTGCCGGCGATTCGTACAGCCGTCAGCATTCGCTGTTCGATTTGGTTACGCGTAATTTGGATTATTTGGTTGCAAGCGTGCATAATCCGCAGATTGCCGAGGGCGCGACGCTGGCCCAGACGACCGAGATGTATATCAATGCCCTGGAGCACCCCAAGGTGTTCATGCTGGGTCACACGGGGCGTTCGGGCGTGCCGTTCGATATCGACGAGGTGCTGTTGGCAGCTAAGGCCAAGCACAAGATTATTGAGATCAACAACCATAGTCTTGAACACGGTGTCGACACTGAGCATTGGGCCGTATGCCGCAAGATCGCCGAGCGCTGCGCCGAGCTGGGCGTGGGCATTGGCGTTTCGACCGATGCGCACATTGGCATGGCAATTGGTAAGCTCGATTACGCTCGCAAGATGCTCGACGAGATTCACTTCCCGTTGGATCTGATCGTGACGCGCGATCGCGAGACGCTGCTGCGCGAGATGGCGGCAGCCGGCGTGTGCGACCTGTGCAAGGGGATGTAGCGGAATTTATAAACCAAGCGAAGGGGGCGGCCCAGACGGGTCGCCCCCTTTCTTGTCCCAAAAATCTACTGAGGTTGGTTAGCGGCGTTCGAGGACCGCTACGGTTTCGGTGTGGTCGGTGTGAGGAAACATGTCGACGGGCGTGATCTTGAGCAGGCGATAGCCTCCGTCGAGAAGCTGATGCAGGTCGCGCTCTTGAGTCACGGGGTTGCAGCTGATATAGGTGATGCGGCGCGGCTTAAGCGCGCAGGCAGCTTCGAGGAACTCGGGGGTAGAGCCGGCGCGCGGCGGATCGATGGAAAGGACATCGACCCGCTCGTTGTTGTCGGCGGCATCTAGGATGTAGTCGGTGGCATCGTCAGCCATAAACCAAGCGCTGCGGGTGAGGCCGTTGAGCTCGGCATTACGACGTGCGTCGGCAATGCCGGCGTGGTTGCGCTCCACGCCAAGCAGCATAATGCCGACGCCCTTGTCCTGGGCGGCTTTGGCTGCGCACAGGCCGATAGTTCCGCTACCGCAATAGGCATCCATGAGTACGTCGCCCTGCTGCAGGTCCATGCCGTCAATCGCGAGCTGATAGAGCAGCTCGGTCTGCTGCGGGTTGGTCTGGTAGAACGCGGTGGGGGAGATATCGAACTCGCAGCCGAGCAGCTGGTCGCGCATGCACTCGGCGCCATATACAATGCGGGTTTCCTCGCCGAGGATGGCGTTGCCGGGACGTCCGTTGATGTTTTGGGCGACGGTGACGATGTGCGGATTGAGCGCGGCGACAGCCTCAAAGAACTCCTGCGCATGCGGCAAGTCGCGCTGAGCGGTCACGAGCGTGACCATGACCTGGTCGGTACGCCAACCGCAGCGGACGACGGCATAGCGAAGCAAACCAAGATGCTTGTCCTCATTAAAGGCGGGAATATGCAGCCGCTCAGCTTCGCGTGCGATGCCGTTGAGAATCTGACGGGCACCCGGTGCCTCGACAGGACACTCGGGTACGGCAACGATCTTGTGCGTGCCGCGCTCAAAGAAACCGCAACGGACAGCACCCTCCTTACCGGGAGCAAAGGGAGTGGCGGCCTTATGGCGAAAACCGCGCGGCGCAGGATATTTGCCCGGGTCGCCCAGGGTGACGCCCATACCGCGAATGGGGTCGACGCTAATGCCCTCGCGCTCGCAAAGGGTAGCAAAAAGCTCCTCCATGGCGGCCTGCTTGGCTGCCAACTGCTTCTTATAAGGACGATTGAGCGCCGTACACCCACCGCAAGCTTTCATGATCGAACAGGGAGACTTGGGGTCCACAGCCTTACGCGCAGACGAAACCTGATCTTTATGCGAGCGCTTGGAGCGAGTCTGAGATGCCTTATCCTCGTTCCGACGAGAGCCGGGACGCTTGGCCTTAGCCTTGCCCTTGGCCGACTTACCCTTCGCGTCCTGAGACGACTTGGATTTCTTAGAAGATTTTTTCTCCTCTGACCCCTCAGCCGCCTCGATCAAAGCACGACGAGCCTTACGCTCCGCACGAGATTCTGCCATGAATTAACCCCACTAATTTACAAATTGAAATCTGAAAGCATTGTACCGTGCCAAGTTAGCAGACGATATGCAAGCGCCCATTTCATGTCAGCGATAAGTCCAACGATGTTTGCCCGGCGTGGGCGGGGAGCGGCGCGTAATTAAGTTTATCGCGAGTTCCGCACGCAAAGGAAAGCACTTAATGTGCTTTCCGTCTTGCGCAGGACTGTAGAGCAGGAAACTTCATATGCGGCCCTCCCGGGCGCAAGCAAAAGGGCGACCCCTGTACGGAGTCGCCCTTGTTGAGCTGCTTATGTGTAGCTATTACTCGGCGTCGTGGTGACGGCGGGGCTTGCGGCCTCCGTTGTCGCCGGGACGGCGCGGACGGTCGCTGCGCTCGGAGCGCTCGCGGCGCGGACGCTCACGGCGCTGGAAGTGCTCGCCGTCACCCTCGGAGGCACCCTCGGCGCGAGCCGGGGCCTCGGGCTTGTCGAGACGATCGAGCGAGATCTTGCCGCGATCGTCGACCTCGATGACGACGACCTTGACCTCGTCGCCCACGTTGAGGACGTCCTCGACCTTCTCCACACGGCCCTTGGCGACGCGGGAGATGTGCAGCAGGCCGTCCTTACCGGGCAGCAGGTTCACGAAGGCGCCGAAGGGCTGGATGGAGACCACGCGACCGGTGTACTCCTCGCCCGGCTCGGGAACCTTGATGATGAGCTTGATGCGCTCGACGGCCTGGTCGACGGATTCGCCGGTGCCGCCGACAAAGACGGTGCCGTCCTCCTGGATGTCGACCGAGGCGCCGGTCTCGTCCTGGATGCCGCGGATGACCTTACCGCCGGAACCGATGACGTCGCGGATCTTGTCGGTCGGAACCTGAATGGAGACGATGCGCGGAGCGGTGCTGCGCGTGGTGTGGCGCGGCTCGGGGATCACATCGAGCATCTTCTGCAGAATGAAGGCGCGACCCTCCTTGGCCTGCTGCAGGGCGCGGGCCAAGATGTCGAAGGTGAGGCCGGTGGCCTTGTTGTCCATCTGGAGGGCGGTGATGCCCTCGGTGGTGCCGGTGACCTTAAAGTCCATGTCGCCCAGGAAGTCCTCGAGACCCTGGATGTCGGACAGGACCACGGTCTTGCCCTCCTCCTGGATCAAGCCCATGGCAATACCGGAGACCGGGCGCTTAATGGGCACGCCGCCGTCCATAAGGGCGAGCGTGGAGCCGCAGGTCGAAGCCATCGAAGAGGAGCCGTTGGACTCCATGACCTCGGAGACGACGCGGATAGCGTAGGGGAACTCGTTCTCGTCGGGGAGCACCGGAAGCAGGGCGCGCTCGGCCAGGTTGCCATGGCCGATCTCGCGGCGCTTGGGGCTGCCCATGCGGCCGGTCTCGCCGGTGCAGAACGGCGGGAAGTTGTAGTGGTGCATATAGCGCTTGCCCTCGGTGGGCTCGATGGTATCCAGACGCTGGCCCTCGTTGAGCATGCCGAGCGACAGGACGGAAAGCACCTGGGTCTGGCCGCGCTGGAACAGGCCGGAGCCGTGAACGAGCGGCAGGTAGTTGTCCTTCACCATGATGGGACGGATCTCATCGGCGGCACGGCCGTCGACGCGCTCACCAGTCTCGACGACCATGGTGCGCATGGCCTTCTTCTCGAGCTTCTTGAGCGCCACGGGGATCTCGCGCTCCCAAGCGGCCTGCTCCTCCTCGGTAAACTCGGCGCGGATGGACTCCTTCAGAGCCTCAACCTTACCGATACGAGAGAGCTTGTCGGCATCACGAAGGGCGGCCGCCATCTCGTCGTAGTGGGCGAAGATGCGCTCCTGGACCTCCTCGACGGGCTGGTCGAGCGGGTACTCCTTCTTGACGATGGGGCCGTTGACCTGCTCCCACTCGGCGACAAACTCGTCCTGGGCCTGGCAGAAAGCAGCAAGGGCCTCCTGGCCAAACTTCATGGCGGCGAGCATGTCGTCCTCGGAGATCTCCTCGGCGCCGGCCTCGACCATCGAGATGAAGTCGGCAGAGCCGCCCAGCTCCAGGTCCAGATTGGAGTTCTCGCGCTCCTCGTAGGTGGGGTTGACGATAAACTCGCCAGTCTCCACGTTGCGGCCGATGCGCACGCAGGCAAGCGGACCCTCGAAGGGCACGCCACCGAGCGTCATAGCCAGGGAAGCACCCATGACGTTGATGACGTCGAAGGGGTTGACCTGATCGGCGACGAGCGAGGTGGCGACGATGTGCACCTCGTTGCGGAAGCCGTCCGGGAAGCTCGGGCGAATCGGACGGTCGATCATGCGCGCGGTGAGCGTGGCCTTCTCGCTGGGACGGCCCTCACGCTTGAGGTAACCACCCGGGATGCGGCCGGCGGCGTACATCTTCTCGTTGAAGTCGACGGTCAGCGGGAAGAAGTCGTAGTTCTTGCGCTCCTTGGAGACGACCACGGTGTCGAGCATCGTGGTGTCGCCCTGCTTGACCAGGCAGGCGCCGGTGGCCTGCTTGGCAAGCTCGCCCGACTCAAAGGTGTAGGTCTTGCCGTACAGCTCAAAGGTCTTGGATACGAGTGTCATTGTTCTCCTTACCCCACAGGCCCCTTGCCTGCGGGCTTCTCATGTGACGCGGGCTCCCTGCCCCCGCCACGCTTCAGAGCGTGATTGTTCACGCCCTTACACAAAAAGAGCGCCCCGCTGCGCAGGACGCTCTTAGCATGTACAAATCCTTACTGGATGTTGTCGCGGATGCCCAGAGCCTTGATGAGCTCACGGTACTCGACGATGTCGTTCTTCTTGATGTAGGAGAGAAGACGACGACGACGGCCGACGAGCATGAGCAGGCCACGACGGGTGTGGAAGTCCTTCTGGTGGGACTTCATGTGCTCGGTCAGCTCCTTGATGCGCTCGGACAGGATTGCGACCTGAACCTTGGGGTTACCGGTGTCGACCGGGGTGTTACCGAACTGGGCAGTCAGCTCCGCCTTGCGCTCTTTGGAAACAGTCATTGTTTCACCTTTCGTTTTACGTCGCCCGCGGGCGACTCGATTCGCCTCGGACTGGGAAGCCGCCGGTGGAGCGAGCAACCAAGGTCGAGGTACCAACAGGTCGGTATGTTACCACAAGCAGCCCGCCCCTGCGCATCATCACCGACCCAACATGAATTCCATCGCACGGAGGCGCTGATCGGTGTGCGTCGCAGCCCAAACATGCGAAAGCCCCAGCAAAAAGGCTGCGGTATGGGGGTCGATCCTCTCGGCCATGAGTGCATCGAAGGTCATGGACATGAGGGCGCGCAGCCATGCGACCTCGCCGGTCGACACCAGCTCGGCACCCGGAACGCTCGACGCGCACGACCCGCACAGAAGCCCGCCGGCTTGGGCCGAAAAATGCGAGAGCATGGGATCGCCGCACGAGACACAAGCCGAGAAATCGGGTCGGTAACCAACGTGCGACAGCAGTTTAAAGACAAAGGCCGCCACGAGCAGGTCCATGTGTGCCGAACCGAGCCCGCTACCGACAAGCGTGAGCGCCCGCTGCGTAATGGCAAAGGTAAATGGATCCTCGGCATCCTCGAACGAGCACACACGCGCAACCTCGGCAATCGCGCTGGCGGCACAGGTCGTCTCGTAGTCAGGAGCAGCACCGAGCGGCGCCTCAATAAGCTCCGCCTGAGAAACAACGTCGAGCGAGCGGCCATGCGCCAATAGCATATCAACGGTGCAGAAGAGCTCGCAGCGGGCCGCAAGGCGACCGCCAGGCTTACGTGCGCCCTTAGCCACGGCACGCACCTGCCGACCCCGCTCGTCAAGCATCGTCAGGATCAGGTCCGTCTCTTTGAGCTTGGTTTTGTCGAGAACGAGCACCTTCGTGCGATATGTCCGGGAGCCTGCCATGCGCGCCGTGCGTCCTTAGTCCTCGGCGTTATACCCAAAGCGGCGAATCTGGGCCTCGTCGTCACGCCAGCCGGCCTTGACCTTCACGTCCAGCTCCAAAAAGACCTGCGTGCCAAAGATGCGCTCAAGATCGCGACGGGCGTCGATACCGATATGCTTGATCATCTCGCCGCCCTTGCCGATGATGATACCCTTTTGGCCCTCGCGCTCAACGTAAATGGTGGCGTGGACGCGCAGCACCTTCTTGGTCTGCTCGAGCGCATCGCAGATCACGCCAACGGAGTGCGGAATCTCATCACGGGTGCGACGCAAGACCTTCTCGCGCACAAACTCGGCAACGAGTGTCTCGTCGGAAGCGTCAGTACCCATGTCCTCGGGGAACCAACGCGGACCCTCGGGCAAAAAGTGCGCAACGGTCTCGATGAAGGCATCGACGTTGAAGTTCTTGACCGACGACGTCACGATCTCGTCGTCATATTCCATGAGCTCATGGGCGGCCTTAAGCTGTTCCATGACCTGTGCGGGGTCGGCCTCATCGGCCTTGGTAAGCACCAGGACCTTCTTGGAACGAGCGTTCTTGACGCGCTCGGCAACCCAGGCGTCTCCCCTGCCGATCGGCTTGGTGGCATCAATCAAAAACGCGACGACATCGACATCGTTCAGCTCGAACAGCGCACTCTTGTTGAGCTCGGACCCCAGGCCGTCCTTGGGCTTGTGGATACCCGGGGTATCGACAAAGACCAGCTGGTAGCCGGGACGGTTGACGACGGCGCGCATGCGGCGGCGGGTCGTCTGGGCCACCGACGAGGTGATGGCGACCTTTTTGCCGTAGCAGGCGTTGAGCAGCGTGGACTTACCGGCGTTGGGGCGGCCAACCAGGGCTACGAAGCCGCTGCGAAAACCGGGTTCAACGTCACCAAAGCCCGCGAGGCTATCGTCCTCGTCGCACAGGGCGTCGAGCTCCTCGTCGCTCATGCCCTCAAACGGATCGAATTCCTCGACTTCCTCGTATGCTTCGGCCGCTTCGGCATCCGCCGCATCCAGGACCTCGTCGTCCAAAATTTCATCGATAGGCTGCATAGTGTCGGACATGAAAATCCCTTTCTAGATAAAGCCGAGCGCGTGGGCAAATACCAGCAAGCCCACAATCGCGGCGGTGATGGAAAGAACGTATACGGAGGCGGCGGCGATATCCTTCGCGCGCTTTGCCAGCGGATGGAGCTCCTGGGTCGCCAGATCGACAATCGCCTCCATGGCGGTGTTGCATAGCTCGCCGTGAATCACCAGGCCACAACAGATGATAATCGTGGCCCACTCGGCAATGTCGAGCCCCACGATGCAGCCGGCAATGACGGTGCACACGCCCGCAACGAGCATGACCTTAATATTGCGCTCGGTCTTGACGGCGGTGACGAAGCCCTCCATGGCGTAGGAGAACGACTTTAAGAAGGACGGATGGTCCTTGTTCGATCCGGGAATCATAGACGGCTCCTAGTCGTGGGCGTGGTTGGTGATGGGGCCGACGTGGACCAGCTTGGGGTCCTCGCCGCGCTCGAGCGCCAGATCGCGCAGGATGGCGTCCTCGCGGGCCTCCATGACCTCGGCCTCGTCGTCCTCGATATGGTCATACCCCAGCAGGTGCAGCATGCCATGCACGAGCATCAGGCGGCACTCGTCGGCAGGGGCATTGCCAAAGCCGGGGGCCTGACGGGCAATGACTTGCGGGGCCAGGATGATATCGCCAAGCTCAAGCGTCTCGTCGGCGGGAATATCCTCGTCAAAGGCCGAGTCGCATTCAAACGAGAGGACATCGGTGGTGCGGTCGATACCGCGCCACTCGTGGTTGAGCTCGTGCATCTCGTCCTCATCGACATACGAAAGGGAAATCTCGACTTCACGCTCAACGCCTTCGGCGGCAAGCACGACCTCGCAGATGTGTTCTACCTCCTGCGCGTCGAGCAGCGTATCGAGCTCGGCATCGTTGCTGATCAATACACTCAACGGGACTCCTTTCGGTCGCGCGGGCGCTGCTCGCGCACGTCATCATAAGCATCATATGCCTCGACGATACGTCCCACCAGGGCATGGCGCACCACGTCGGCACGCTCGAGGTGAGAAAATGCGACATCGTCGACACGGCCCAAAATCTTCTCGACATCCGCCAAGCCACCACGACGGCCCACCAGGTCACGCTGGCTCAGGTCGCCGGTAATCACAAACTTGGAGTTAAAGCCCAGGCGCGTCAGAAACATCTTCATCTGCTCGGGCGTGGTATTTTGGGCCTCGTCGAGCACCACGAAGGCGTCGCTCAGCGTGCGGCCGCGCATGTAGGCAAGCGGGGCGATCTCGATCACGCCGCGCTCCATGAGCTCATCGGTGCGCTCGCGATCCATCATGTCAAAAAGGGCGTCGTAGAGCGGGCGCATGTACGGATCGATCTTTTCCTCGAGGGTGCCGGGCAAAAAGCCCAGGTTCTCCCCCGCCTCGACAACCGGACGCGTCAAGATCAGACGGCCCACCTCGTGACGCTTGAGTGCGGCAACAGCGAGCGCCATGGCCAGATAGGTCTTACCGGTACCGGCAGGACCCAGGCCAAACGTGATGGTATTTGAGCGGATGGCATCCACATAGCGCTTTTGACCGAGCGTCTTGGGGCGAATGACGCGACCGCGATACGAAAGCAGCACGTCATCGCGAAGCGATGTAGCCTCGTGCTCACCGTCGCGCAAGACGGCCAGGCAGCGAGAGACATCGTCGGCAGAAAGCGTGCGCCCGGAAGCAGCCTCACGAAAGGCATGTTCGAAAAAACGCGCGACCAGTTCGACCTCGTCCGGGTCACCGCTCACGGCGATGCTGTCGCCACGGGCGACCACGTGGGCGCGAACTGAGCTCTCCAGCGCACGAAGGACGCCGTCGCCGGCACCCAAAACGCGCGAGGGGTCAATACCCTCGGGAACGGTAAGTCTAATCTTCGAGGCTTCCATGAACCTCCCTGCGTGCATGGACCAAGCCGGAATCATCGACTCCGATGATGGCAACATCGAGCAGGCACGGGGCTGTGAGTCCACGGGTATCGTCTAGACGGGCATGATGGAACGAACCAAGCGTCAGGTTGTCGCCATACTCGAGCACGGCACGCTCAACGGTGCCCACGCGACGGCGAGCGTCGGCAATGGCGAGCTCCTGCGCAGCGGCTCGCATACGACGGCTACGCTCGGCCATGACCTCGGGCGGCACCTGGTCGGGCATATCGGCAGCAAGAGTACCAGGACGTTTGCTGTAACGGAACACGTGCATACGCGAAAAGCCCACGCGGCGGCACAGCGCCAGCGACTCCTCAAACTCCTCGTCCGTCTCGCCGGGAAAACCGACGATGACATCGCACGAAAGGGACGCCTGAGGCAAGTTGGTGCGAATCATGCACACCGTCTCCTCGAAGGCCTCGGCGCTATAGGGACGGCCCATGCGATGCAGCGTCCGTGTGCAGCCGGACTGCACGGGCAGGTGTAAAAACGGGGCGATGCGCTGCGGATAGCGCGCCATGACCTTAAGCAGGGACTCGGAGATATCCATGGGCTCGACCGAGGAAATGCGCACATGCGGAATAGACGTGCGCTCCATAATCGCCTCGAGCAGCTCATCGATCTCGACGTGTTCATCAGTCGCGCTCTTGCCATCGTAGGCGCCCAGGTTCACACCTGTCAGCACCACCTCGGGCACGCCGGCCTCCTGGGCCTCGCGAACCTGCTCGAGCACGGACTCGACCGGCACAGAGCGCTCGGGGCCGCGGGCCTTCCACACAATACAATAGGTGCAACGATGGTTGCAGCCGTCCTGGATCTTCACGCCCAGACGCGAGCGACCGAGTGCATCGACCACCTCGCCGTCGCTGCAGGCGGGAACATTATCGGACTCAACGCCCAACACCTCGCAGACGCGTTCGGCAACATCAATCTTGGACGGCTCGGCGATCACGCGGTCCGAAAGCTCCAGCAGCTCCTCGGGGTGCAGATTGACCACGCATCCGGTCACGACCACATAGGGCTCGTTTGGATAGCCCAGCGCATGGCGAACGGCCTTACGGGTCTTGGCCTCGGCCTCGCCCGTAACGGCACAGGTGTTAATGACAATCAGCTCAGCATCCTGAGGCTCCACCATCGCAAACCCCAGGCGCATAAGATCGGCAGTGATACGGTCGGACTCAACCCGGTTGACGCGGCAGCCGAGGTTGACGACAGAGATATGAGGTGCGAGCACGCGGGCTCCTTAATCGAGGATGTCGTCGAGAGCGCTCTTGATGCGATCAGTTACCGACTTCTTACCGGAAGCGACGTCATCGCCCATCTCGTCGGCAAAAGCGCGAAGCAGCTCGCGCTGCTTGTTGGAGAGATTGGTGGGGACGACCACGCGCAGCTGCACGATCAGTCGACCGCGTGAGCCGCCACCGCCGATGCGCGGCATGCCGAAATTGTTGACGCTGACGGTGTCGCCGTACTGCGTACCGGCGGGGACCGTCACCTTGACGACTTCGTCGGGCATAATGCCCTCGACCTCAATCTCGCAGCCGAGCGCAGCCTGCGCAATCGAGATATCGCTCACCAGGTACAGGTCATCACCGTTGCGCTTAAAGCGCTCATGGTCGGCAACGCGCACGTTGACGATCAGGTCGCCCGAGGGCTCGCCGCGAAGGCCTGCCTCGCCAAAGCCGCTCACGCGCAGCTGGCGACCGGTCGAAACGCCGGCGGGAATATCGATGTCGATCTTTTCATGCGAAGGCGTGCGGCCCTGACCGTCGCAGGTCTCGCAGGGATGGTCGATAACCGTGCCCTCGCCGTGGCAGTCAGGGCAAGGCGAAGAGGACTGAACCTGGCCCAGGAACGAGCGCTGGACCGTCGTGACATAGCCCGTGCCGTGGCAGCGGCTGCACTGCTTTTCCTGTGCACCCTCGGCTCTACCGGAGCCGTTGCAATCCTCACAGGGGGCAAGGCGGTCATAGCTGATGGTCTTTTTGCAGCCGAGTGCCGCCTCCTCAAGGGTCACCGAAAGGGAGATGGCCATATCGCGGCCGCGACGACGCTCACGGCGATTTCGGGCGCCACCGCCGGCACCGCCGCCAAAGAACGACGAGAACAAGTCGTCCATGCCCATGCCGCCAAAGATATCGTTGATATCGACGTAGCCGGAGCCACCGGGGCCGTCGGCAGTGCCGTAACGGTCGTAGTTAGCACGCTTCTGCTCATCGGAAAGAACGGAATATGCCTCGTTGAGCTCTTTAAACTTGGCCTCGGCCTCGGGGTCGTCCGAAACGTCCGGGTGTACGGTACGGGCCTTCTTTAGAAACGCGCGCTTAATCGTCCGCGCGTCGGCATCCCTGTCGACGCCAAGTACCTCGTAGTAATCCCTATTTTCCGACACGACCGAATCCTTCCGACTTTCATTATTGTCACAGTGCGTCCTATACCCAAGCAAGGCCGGCCGCAAACAGAGGGTTTGATGTTATTGCATTTGGTACGGCGAAAGCATGGCCCGTTGCGAGCAGCTCGCGAACCAAACCGACACGAGCGCGAACATGAAGCCGTTGGCAAAACCGTTGGCAAACTGCATCGCACCGCGCTTCCACCACAGCAAGCTGCGATGAAGCACGCCGTCCGAAAGCACCATGAACAGGCCCATGGTAAACGGAATAAAGCACATCACGGCAAAGGCAGAGAACACGCCCGAGATGGCCGAGAGTACCAAAAACGGCGCCACGATGCCCATCAGGTAAAAACCGGTACGAGCTTTGCCTTCCAAGCGCTCGGCCTCAACATGGGCGCGGCCCACCAGGTCGCCGCCCGCGGCACCGTTGGTGCCAGCATGACCCATGCCGCTAATGCGGACCTCGTCGCCATCGTGCGTGCCGGCAGGAAACTCAATCGTCTGCTCGGAGGTTACGCGAGTACGACCGCTGCCACCGCAATCAGGGCAGGGGTCTGCCACGACCTTACCGGAACCGCCGCACTCGGGGCAGACCGACTGGAACGTGCCCGCACCAAACAGGAAGGACAGGTCGACGTCGATGTGGCCGCGGCCGCCACAGCTTGGGCAGGTATGGGCATGCTCGGAGGAGACAGAACCCGAGCCGCCGCAGTGACCACAGGTATCGAAGCGCGTATAGCGGACGGTCTTGCGGGCACCGCCCTTGGCCTCCTTGGCGTCCAGTTTGATATCGACGACCACGTTGGCGCCGTTCTCGGGATTGTAGGCAGCCTGGCCGCGACGCTGCTGGCCCCAGGCGCCACCAAAGGGAAAGCCGCCCTCAAAGGGATTGCCATAGCCCGTGTTGCCGGCGTAGCCGCCACCATAGGGCGAAGCTGTAGGAGCACCGGCAAAGGGATTGCTAGAACGCATGGCGTCGTAGCGCGCACGTTTTTGCTCATCCGAAAGCACGGCGTAGGCCTCGGAAACCTCTTTAAACTTTTCCTCGGCATCCGGCTCTTTGTTGACGTCCGGATGGAGCTTGCGGGCCTTTTGCTGGAAGGCCTTCTGTATATCACGCGAGGTAGCGTCCTTGGAGACACCCAGAATCTCGTAATAATCTTTTTCGTTCATCGTCGCCATGCGCGGCAACCTCCTGCTCACAGCAGCGTATATATTCCGGTAATTCTACCCGAGCGGCCTAAGCTAGATCCCAAAACAGCTCGAACAGAACATTTCCATCGAGCCAGCCCAGGTGTGTCGGTGCTAAACGAGCTCGAACATGGCCCGCGACGACATCTGCCGAAGTGAAGGGTCCCTCATGGACCCCGAGCGTCTCGGGCACCCAAGTGGCAAGACCTAATTCGAGCGCGCGATCGCAAGCGGCTGTCAGCCCATCGGCCGGGATGACACGAGCCGCGCGAACCAACAGGTCGGACGCGACACCGCGCGTCATGCGACAAGCAAGCATCAGGTCTTCGGCCGCAGCCTCGCGCTGCGAGAGATATTCGGCCTCGAACGCCGTCGCGTCATCGTCACGTTGCACCAGACGCACGCGGTACGCATCGCCTCGAGAAGATACACCGGGGAACAAACCTGCAAGACGGTCGAAATCCTCGGCGTCGAGCATGCCCGCGGCAGAACGACCCAGGCCCAGGTAGCCCCGTCCGGTCCAGTAGGCAATGTTATGGGCGCACTCATGGCCGTCGAGCGCGTAACTCGCCACCTCATACGGGTGATAGCCGGCGGCACCCAGGAGCTCGCGTGCCACGTCCATGCATGCGGCCTGAAAATCCTCATCAGGCTCGAGCGACTCGTCACGGCACGCCATGCGATAAAGGGGCGTCCCCTCCTCGAGCGTGAGCGGGTAGACCGACACATGATGCGGAGCCGCCGCCAGCACGCCAACGAGCGTGCGATTCCAACTCGTTGCGGTTTGCCCGGGAAGTCCGCACATAAGGTCGCACGACACATCAAGCCCAGCGTTCTTGACCGTCGCGATGGCGGCGAGCGCCCGATCGGCATCGTGAATACGGCCGATGGCAGTAAGTTCGATGTTATCGAGCGTTTGCACGCCCAGAGAGACGCGTGTGACACCAACCTTGACAAGTGCAGTAGCAAGCTCGGCGGTCAGCGACTCGGGATTGGCCTCGCAGGTAAACTCAACGGGGGCGCACCACGCACGAATACGCCGCGCCAGCTCCACCAGGCGCTCCCCCGCCAGCGACGGCGTACCGCCGCCAACATAGACGGTGCGGGTCTGGTCAAGGGCACCAGCCTTGCCAAAAGCATCGAGGCGCGCGAACAACTGCTCAAAATAGGCATCGAGCGCAGCGCTCAGGTCGCACGGAGCAAAACTGCGCGAGTCGAAGTCGCAGTAGCGGCACTTTTGGGCACAGAACGGCACGTGCACGTACAGCGCGGTAACGGCCACCCTTAAGCCTCCAGCGGATGAGCAGGCACCGACTTGCCAGCGGCAAGGGCGGCCTCGCAGGCCACCGCATCATGCTCGATCTCATCGACCAGCACCATAAACTCCTCATACGTGGAGCAGCGCACCACATGGGCACGCCAAGCGGCGGCATGGGGCATGCCTTTTAAGTACCAGCTTGCGTACGTACGGGCACGCGACATAAGCGGCAGGAGCTCATGTGTCAGCGTTAGGTGCTCACGCAGGGCGTCCAGGCGCTCGACGGAGCTGCGAACCGGCACCGGTATGCCATCGAGCGCAAGGGCGCGAGCATCGCCAAACACCCACGGGTTCCCGTAGATACCGCGCGCGATAAACACCGCGCTGGCGCCCGAGTTGCGCAGATGCTCCGCGGCATCCTCGGCGGTAAACACGTCGCCCGAACCGATCACGGGAATCTCAACGGCGTCGGCAACCTCATCGACGACCGACCAATCGGCCTGGCCCGTATAGAGCTGCGTGGCGCAGCGGCCATGCACCGCCACCGCGGCGGCACCGGCGCCTTCGAGCATCTGGGCAAACGTCGCGGCATTACGGTCCTCGGCATAAAAGCCTTTGCGAATCTTGACGGTCACGGGTACATGCGCCGCGCCCACCGCCGCCTCGACGATCTTCTCGGCCAAATCGGGCGTGCGCATGAGCGCCGAGCCCTCGCCCTTGGTAACGACCTTGCGGGCGGGGCATGCCATATTGATATCGATGAGCGACAGGCGATCGCCAACGCGCTCCTCGACGGCGGCGACGGCACTCGCAAACTGATCGGGCTTGGAGCCAAAGAGCTGCACACAAATCTGCTGCTCCTCGTCGGCCGGCAGCACCAGGCGCCACGTTTTGTTGCTGGCATAGGCAAGGCCTGCCACGCTCACCATCTCGCTGTAGGCAAGGTTGGCACCGCGGCGGCGGCACATGATGCGGTAGGCAGGGTCGGTCACGCCCGCCATGGGAGCCATAAGGAACGGTTGCTCGGCATAGGCGCCCAGCAACCGCTCGCTGTATTCGGAAAGCGCCATAGGCCTACTCGTCCACCTTGAGAATCGCCATAAAGGCCTCCTGCGGGACCTCGACCGAGCCGATGGCTTTCATGCGCTTCTTGCCCTCTTTCTGCTTCTCGAGCAGTTTGCGCTTACGCGAAATATCGCCGCCGTAGCACTTGGCAAGCACGTCCTTGCGACGCGCCTTGACGGTGGAGCGGGCAATGATCTTGTTGCCGATAGCACCCTGGATGGGCACCTCAAACAGCTGACGCGGGATGATCTCCTTGAGCTTGTCGCACAGACCGCGGGCCAGGCCATAGGCCTTGTCCTTGTGCACGATAAACGACAGCGCGTCCACCTCATCGCCCGAAAGCAAGATATCGAGCTTCACAAGCTCGGAAGGACGATACTCGTTGAACTCGTAGTCGAGCGAGGCATAGCCCTTAGTGCGGCTCTTGAGCTGATCAAAGAAGTCCAAGATGAGCTCGGCAAGCGGCATATCAAAGCGCATCTCGACCGATTTGCTCGTCAGGTGGATCATGTCGGTCGTAACGCCGCGGTGCTCGATGGCGAGCTGCATGACGGCGCCCGTGTACTCAGGCGGGCAGATGATCTTTGCCTTGAGGTAGGGTTCCTCGATACGCTCGATGCGCGTGGCCTCGGGAAGGTCCTGCGGGCTGCGGACATCGATCATCTCGCCGTCGGTCTTGTAGACGTGATAGTCGACCGAGGGACTCGTGGCAATGAGGTCCAAGTTGAACTCGCGCTCCAGGCGTTCCTTAACGACTTCCATGTGCAGCAGGCCCAGGAAGCCCACGCGGAAGCCAAAGCCGAGCGCCACCGAGGTCTCGGGCTCCCATACCAACGACGGGTCGTTGACGTGCAGCTTATCGAGCGCGTCACGCAGGTTCTCGTAGTCCTTGTTATCGATCGGGAACAGGCCCGTATAGACCATGGGCTTGGCCTCGCGGTAGCCGGGAAGCGGCTCGGGGCAGGGATTCGACGCCCACGTGAGGGTATCGCCCACGCGCACGGCCTCGGGGTCCTTCAGGCCCGTGACCACGTAGCCCACCTCGCCGACCGTCAGCGCATCGACCGGAGTCTCGGCGGGACGCTTGACGCCCACGCCATCGACCAAAAAGTCACCCTTTGCCTGCATCATGCGCAGGGTATCGCCCTTTTTGATGGAACCGTCAAAGATGCGCACCGTGGCGACGACACCACGATACTCGTCGAAGTACGAATCCAGGATGAGTGCCTTGAGCGGCGCGTTCGCATCGCCCTTGGGCGGAGAGATCAAAAAGACAATGGACTCCAGCAGATCGTGGATGCCCTCTCCGGTCTTGCCCGAGACACACACGGCATCATCGGCAGGGATCGCCAAGTCATCCTCGATCTCGGTCTTGACCTCATCGGGATGGGCCGAGGGCAGGTCGATCTTGTTGATGGCCGGCACAATGTCCAGATTGGCGTTCATGGCGAGCGTCGCATTGGAGACGGTCTGCGCCTCGACACCCTGGGTGGCATCGACGACGAGCACCGCGCCCTCGCAGGCGGCCAGCGAACGCGAGACCTCATAGGTAAAGTCCACGTGGCCCGGCGTATCGATGAGGTTGAACTGATACGTCTCGCCGTCGTCGGCGTCATAGGACACGCGGACGGCGTTGGACTTGATCGTGATGCCGCGCTCGCGCTCGATATCCATGGTGTCGAGCAGCTGCGACTCCATGTCGCGCTCGTCGACGGTATGGGTGAGCTCGAGGATACGGTCACTGATCGTGGACTTGCCATGGTCGATGTGCGCAACAATTGAGAAGTTGCGGATGTGGGAAATGTCAATTGAAGTATTCATGCGGACTATCTTACCCGAGCGATACAAAAAATGGAGCCTGTTCCATAAAACAGGCTCCATTTATGCGCGTAATCTGTGTGGTGTGAAATTTACAACTTAGGCGTTGATGCTGTTCACGAGCTTGGCAAGACCGGACTTGCGGTTGGAAGCCTGGTTCTTGTGGATAACATGCTTGGCGGCAGCCATGTCGAGACGCTTGGTGACGGTCTTGAGGGCAGCCTGGGCCTTCTCGGCGTCGCCCTCGGCGACGGCGGACTGGACGTGCTTGGTCAGCGTCTTGAGCTCGGACTTGACAGCCTTGTTACGCATGCGAGCTGCCTCATTGGTGCGGATACGCTTCTTCTGAGACTTGATGTTTGCCACTTCTGGAGTTCCTTTCGAGTTCCTTGCAAAAAATGTATGACACCTCTGAGACACGGTGAGGTCATGCAAGCGCCTACTATAGCACGCTCCCCCTCAAAGGGATAGAACGAATTTGTCAAATAGGCAGGTATCATCACGATTTTCTCAAGATGTACGTAATCCAGAGCAAAAGCGCGGTCTGAGAATCGGCCGAACCCTTCAGCGCGAGCTCCACATCGACCGCGCCCTCGAGCGCGGCAACGAGCTCTGCCATCGAAAAGCGACGTGCCCAGGTCAGGTGATTCTTGACCTGCCAGGACTGGAGCTTAAGCGTTGCGGCCAGCTCACGACCCTGTCCGCGCGCATCGAGCGCCTTGGCAACGATAAGCTCGCGGATGCGGCCGCACAGCAATGTGTAAGTCCACACGTAGCTCTTGGCGGGCAGTAGATTGAAGAGCTCGAGCGAGCGTCGCATGTCACGGGCCGAGACCGCATTGAGAAAGTCCCAGGGCTGGACTTCGGCCGTGCGCACAATCCAGCGCTCCACATCAGCAAGCTCAATCTGGGGCGCCTCGACCATCTGGGCAAGCTTAGCCAAATCGTTATCGAGCATGCGAGTGTTTTCACCCGAACGCGAGACGAGCTCCTCGGCGGCCGCCGTCGAGATCGACTTGCCGTGCTGCGTCGCCATCTGTTGCACGCGGCGCGGTAACTCCCAGCGCTTGGTGCCGGAGCAATCGATCACGGCCTTCTTGTCGATTTTGGCGATCGCCTTATACAGGCGCGTGTTCTTGGCAAGCGAGTCGGCGATGATGAGGCAGACCGTCGTGGGGCTGGGACTCGCCAGATAGTCGACAAGCGGCTCCGAGACCGCCTTAGCGAGCTTTGAGCAGCCATCAAGGATTACCAAGCGAAACTCGCTGCCCATCGGAAAGGTGTTAAGCGATCCGATAATGGACTCGATATCGGGGTCCTTGGTCATGTCGCGCTCGTCGAGGTTGAACTCGACCATTCCCGACTTTTCCAGACGCGCCTTCATACGCGAGACGGCGTGATCGCGCTTGACGCCGTCGGTACCGACGATCAGATATGCCGGCAGCAGACCGGTTTCGGACATTACGCTCCCCTCCCGCAGGCCTTCGTATTCGTTCCGTGCCATTCTAGCCCAGGGGCCCACCACACGCCATCGACGTCGTCACGGTCGCTGGCATCGCATCGCAAAGCCCTTTGCGGTCGGGCTGATGGTGATATCACCGTGTTCGATGGTGCATGCGAACGCACCGCCCGCTTCCTGAACGGCATCGATGCAGGCATCCGACGGATGACCGTATCGATTCCCCTTGCCGGCGCTCGCGAGGGAAAGCTCGGGTCTCAGGACATCCAGCAACTCACCATCGACTGAAACCTTGGAGCCGTGATGCCCAAGTTTAAGGACATCGATATCCCCCACCTCCTGCACGAATTCCCGTTCTTGGTCGAGCTCGGCATCACCAGTGAGGAGCATACGCAGGCTCTTGCCTTCCTGAACATAAGAGAGTAGCAGGACAAGCGAGTCCTCATTTCCCTCGCCATCTACGGACTCGAACGGCCACATCACGCGGGCACAAAATGAGCCGATGTCGACCGTATCCCCACGGCGCACCTGCCGATACTCAACGCCAGGTCGATTCAATACCTCGGCAGGAGCATCCTCCAACGCATCCGCCGCCACGGCAATCGTTCCGACCGAAAACTGTTCGAGCACGGCAGGTAGACCACCCCAGTGATCCTCATCCCAATGCGTCACAAAGACGGCATCGATATGGTGCACGTTATTGCGAACCAACGCCGCTACCACGCGCTCATCGAGCCCGCAGTCGACGAGTGCTAATGCGTCGCCCTGGCGGATAAGAATCGCATCCGCCTGGCCCACATCGAGCACCGTCACCGAAGGCGGAGCGAATCGATCCCAGTAGACGTACGGAATCGCAGCCAAGAGCACCAGGCATGAAAGCCCCACCGCCATAGGACGTGCACGGGGACGCGGCCACCAGACCAACAGAACCGCCAGCAAACACGGCACTAGGTAAATCCACATGCTATCGGGCGGCACACTCACAGATGCACCAGGCACGGCGGCAAACAGCTGCTCGAAGAACAGTGCGCAACGGGCGGCAACCATGGGCACAACGAGCGCCCAAATCCGCAACGGTTCCACGAGCGAAAAGGGAACCAGCACGATCGACACAGCAAGCAGTACGCTCACCACCGGACCGATGACTGCATTTGCCAGCGGAGCAATGAGCGAGAACGTACCGAAGGCAGGAATGGTAATGGGAAGTGTTGCCAGTTGCGAGCACAGCGTGACGGAAAGTATGTTGGCAACGCCCGATGGCACACCCAGCTCACCCAAAGCGTAGGTCGCATAGGGGCAAAAGCACAGAATGGCTAAGACGCTGGCACACGAGAGCTGAAAGCCCATCTCGAACAGCACCGTCGGCCGCAGTAGCACAAAGATGGACATGGTTACGAAGAGTGCCGATGCGCCGTGCCGGCGACGCCCCGCGCCGTTTACGACAAGCGTCGCGAACACCATGCAGCACGCGCGCACGGCCGAGGGAGACGCGCCCGTAAAGGCAGTGTAGCCCACAAGTGCCATCGCCAATATCGCCCGCTGAACACCACGTGAGCAGCGAGTCTTTTGCAATACACCCTCGATTACAAATCCCACGATAGCCAAATGGCTGCCGGAGACGGCTATAAGATGCGCCGTTCCCGTCACCGAAAACCAGTCGCCCGCCGGCTGGGCGCGCAGTTCGGCCGAACGACCGCAGACGACACCGGCTATGAGTGCACGCGCCGGGTCGGTCGCAGGCGCGATGGACGCAAGCAGCCCATTTCGCAGCCGAAGCAGCGGTCCCGGAGAGCCCTCATCGGCCGACACAATCCGAACGACTTTAACCTTGCGCACCTCGCCTCGGAGCACGCGCGATCGTCCATACGCATCGTTCTCAAAACGTGAAACGCGACCGATAACACGCACGTACGCCCCGACCTTGAGCTCGCGGTCGCACGATAGGCGAACCGTTGCCAAGTTCTTACCGTCCGCGCGTGCCTCGCAGGTATAGGAATACACGTCGTCGTTTATGGATGGATCGCCCTGCACGATAAACTCGAGGCCGCTTGCCGCTCGACCGTCGAGCGCCTTCGAGGCGCTGAGCGCACCCACAGCCCACCACGCCGAGACGACCGCTCCCGCCACGAGACCGACGGACGCGGCATACAACCACCGCTTCAAAGGGGCAAGCCGCGCACAAGATTGAGCCAGCACAACGAATACCGTCGTCGCAACGGGAATGGCCCATAGCAGCCCGACCGCCGGCGCCTGCTCCCTCAGCAGCGCATCAGCGGCCACGTTGAGCACCGAGGCGCAGCTCATGCACATGCCGGCACACAGGGCCATCGTCCACGGCATCAGGGGCCGCGGAGGCATCACATGCTCGCGCTCGGTCGCACTCATACGCAGATGCAATCTTTGATTTTGGCAAGCTTCTTCTCGCCGATTCCCGATACACGCATCAGATCGTCAACCGAGGCAAAAGCACCGTTCTTTGTCCGCTCATCGATAATCGACTGTGCCATGGAGGGACCGATGCCCGAGAGCGTCTGCAGTTCTGCCGCGCTTGCCGTATTGATATTTACTAGGCCTGTTGCGCCACTCACGCCCGATGATGCGAAAGCCCCACCATCAACACCGGCTTCCGCAATGGACGTCTGCTGCTCCCCTACCGTTGGAACGTGAATCTTCTGTCCATCGACGACCTTAGATGCCCGATTGAGCCCCGTAACGTCTGCCTCAGGCGCCAGCCCGCCGGCGGCATCAATCGCCTGAGCCACCCGCGCGCCGTCTTTGAGCCTGTATACACCGGGCGACACAACAGCGCCATCAACATCGACATAGACTTCTGCCGCGGCAGACGCCTTAGACGAAGAGCCTTCGGATGTCTTTCCGCTCGAGGCATCGCCGGATCCCGGCTCCACCAACGAGTCTGAACCGTCAGTGCGCTCAAACGACACGCCGCCGGCACCGCCGCCAAGGTTCGCCATCGCCAAGCCGCTCGCCATCGCAATGACGACCAGTATCGCCACGACCACCGCCTTATGACCGAACAGCTTGTCCGCCAAGCGGTCCATCTTTTTGACCCGTTCGTGTTGTTCGCGCTGCGCCATAGCAAAACCTCCCAACACCATCGTGTCAGGAAAGGAACTCCGCAACAGCTACGCTCCAAAACCGGTTTTAGCGGTCAAACCAAAAACCGACCAAAACCTTGCACAAATCTGTCCATTTATTCAGGCACACGTCAGCAAATGAACACTTAGCCGCAAAATGCCCAGATAGCAAAAGACCGACGATGCAGGCGCATCGTCGGTCTATGCACAAATTTACTCGTGATCTTGGTAAATCTCACGCGGAGCAAGCTCCGAATGTTTGCGTTTTAAGGTCTTGGGGGCCTTATACGTGTTGCTCTCGAAGTCGATGTACTCGGTCTGTTTGAGCAGGCGCTCGATCATCTCCTCGTGATCGAACAACTCCCAGGCCTCATGCACGGCATCGAGTTTAGCGTGCGTCTCGGGACGGCGCGGCATAAATAGCGTGCAGCAGTCGGGAGCGGCCTCAGTCGAGATATCGAACGTGCCGATCTCCTCGGCGCGCGCGATGATCTCCTGCTTGTCCGAACCGATGAGAGGACGGAACACGGGGATCTTCACGGCCTCGTTGACGGCCATGATGTTCTCAAGCGTTTGGGAGGCAACCTGCCCAAGTGATTCGCCCGTAACGATAGCCTTGGCACCCTCGATGTGTGCAATGCGCTCGGCAACCGAATACATAATGCGGCGATACATAATCACGCGCAGGTTGCTGGGACAGGTGACCGAAATCTCACGCTGGCAGTCGCCAAACGGCACCACGTACAGGCGGCCGATCTGGACACCCGGCTCAAGCGCACGGATGATGTCCTGCACCAAATACTCGCTCGTATCGGGCGTCTGCGGACGACCGGAGAAATGTACCGGCACGCACACCGCGCCGCGACGCGCGAGCATCCAGGTCGCCACCGGAGAATCGATACCCGACGACAACAGCGTCACGACCTTGCCGGCAGAACCCACCGGCAGACCGCCCACGCCACGCTCGGAGCGCGCATACACGTAGACGCTACCCTGGACCACCAGTACGTGCACCATCGCATCGGGGTCGTGCATTTGAACCTTTTTATCGGGGAAGGCCTCGCACAGTACCTCACCCACCTGACGATTGATATCAATCGAGGTGAGCTCATAGTCGGTATTGGAGCGCTTGGCGTGCACCTTAAACGAATCGAAAGGACCAAACTCGCGCAGCGCCTTGACGGCGGCGGCACAGTACTCCTGCGGGTCGCGGTTAGTGTGATACGCCAAAGATACACGGGCAACGCCGGGAACGGTGCGAATGACACGCGCCGCCTCATCGGCCTGATGCTCGTTAAAGGTCACGAGGATATAACCGGAAATTCGAGACACGGCATTCACGGAAAAGGCGGCCAAGGCCGCCTTGATGTTATCCATGAGGATATGCTCAAAATGTGCGCGGTTCTTACCCTTCAGTCCAACCTCGTGATAGTGGACCAGGCAGACGCGAGCCGCCATTTAGGCTTCAGCAACCTTGTGGCCGAGCGCCTTCTCGTAACGGGCCTCGTCGTAAGAGATGTCGCCGTCGACAATCTCGTCCATAGCCATCGAGATGGTATCGGCACCGGAAAGCCCGATGGTGATGTCATCGACATCCTGGACGGCAAGCACGCGGTTGTGCTGGCCACGCAGCATGCTATTGATGTCGCAGGCGCGCTTGGAGGCAAGCGAAGCGAGCAGGAAGCGGTTGTGATCGGTCTTCTCCAGAAGATCGTCAATGCAAGGCTTTACAACGGACACGGACCTCAGTTCCTTTCATGCATATCGAGAACGCGAACGAGTTCATCGGTCGCGCGGTCGAGATCGTCATTAACCACGACGTCGTCGTAGCGGTCGGCAAGGGCAAGCTCATCGGCGGCGTTTGCCATACGCAGCTCAATCGTCTCGGGCGTCTCGGTACCGCGACCGACTAAACGCTCGCGGAGCACCTCAAGCGAAGGCGGCTTGATAAAGATCAGCACGGCCTCGGGGAAACGCTCCTTCACCTGCAGGGCGCCCTGGACATCGATCTCCAAAATCAGAGACGCGCCCGAGGCGAGCTTGGATGTGACCTCGCTCACCAACGTGCCGTAGCAGTTACCGTGGACCTCGGCCCACTCAACAAACTCGCCGTTTGCCACGCGGCGGTCGAACTCCTCGCGCGTCAGAAAAAAGTAGTTGACGCCGTCGACCTCACCTTTGCGTGGTGCTCGCGTGGTAGCCGAAACCGTCAGGCCCAGGTTCGAGCGGCGCTCGCGCACACGAGTGACGAGCGTACCCTTGCCTGCGCCTGACGGTCCAGAAATCACAAAGAGCTTGGAATCCTGAGCGCTCACTTATTTGGTCAGCTGCTCGAGGAGCTGCTCGCGCTGACGGACGCCGAGGCCCTGGACGCGACGGGTAGCGGAGATACCGAGCTCCTCCATGATCTTGGCGGCCTTGGCCTTGCCATAACCAGGGAGAGACTCGATGAGGGTGGAAACCTTCATGCGGGAAGCGATGGGGTCATCGGAGTTGAGCACGGACTCAAGGGACTTCTCGCCCTTCTTGATCTGCTCGCGAAGCTCAGCGCGGGCGTGACGTGCGGCAGCAGCCTTCTCAAGAGCCTGCTTGCGCTGCTCATCGGTAAGCTGAGGGAGTGCCATTCGTACCTCCAAGTAGTTGGGTTATATCTGATTCAATAATTGGCATTTTAGCACGTAGAACGTACAAAATGCCCAATCGCGGCTCCATAGGTTAGACGATACCCGCAAAAAGTGCAATATACTGCGCCCAAAGTTAAGCCCCTGACCTGCGATTCCACACAAAGGATGGGAAAGTTTACGCAGGCACAGGGGCTATTTTGTGCTAATGAAACCCAAAAGTGGTGACTTAGGGGAATCTTTTACGCGACGTTTTCGACCAGCTCAGCGACGATGGCGTCAAAGGCGGCAACCGGATCGTCGGCACCGGTGATGGGACGGCCCACCACAATGTGGCTTGCGCCACGCTCGATAGCCTGGGAAGGCGTCGCCACGCGGGACTGGTCACCTAAGGCGGCACCCACCGGACGCACACCCGGAGTCACGATCAGGGCATCAGGGCCCAGCAGCTCACGCATGTCGTGAGCCTCCATCGGCGAGCACACGATGCCATCGATGCCGTTGGCCTGAGCGAGCTTTGCCAGGCGGGCGGCCTCCTCGGCCACGGGCGACTCGACGCCGATCTCGCTCAAGGCATCCTGATTCATGCTCGTGAGCACGGTGATGGCGACGAGCTTGGCGCGGTCCTCGCGCGCCTCCTCGGCACCCTCGCGGCAGGCAGCGAGCATGGCGCCCGAACCCAAGCCGTGAACCGAGAGCAGGTCGGCACCGGCAAGCGAGGCCGAACGGGCGGCACCGCGAACCTGATGCGGAATATCATGGAACTTAAGGTCAAGGAAGACCTTAAAGCCCAGGTCCTTAAAGGTCTTGACGATCTCGGGGCCCTCAGCGTAATAGAGCGTCATGCCAACCTTGAGCCAGGCGGCATGGCCCGAAAGCTCGTGGGCGAGCTCGAGCGAACGTTCACGATCGCAGTCGAGGGCGACGATTACGCGGTCGCGGGCATCGGTCTCTAGCATTCGAAAGCACCTACCAGCTCGTTGATGTCCTTTACGCCCTGGGACTCGGCCCAGGCCTCGAGCTCATGCGCGATCTTGAGCGAAGCGCACGGATCGACGAAGTTGGCCATGCCGACCGACACGCAGGTGGCACCGGCCAGGATAAACTCAGCCGCATCCTCACCGGTCATGACACCGCCGACACCGTTGATGGGGATATCGACGGCCTGGGCAACCTCCCAGACCATGCGCACGGCGATGTGGTGGCACAGCGGGCCCGAAAGGCCGCCCTTGGGCTTGGCCACGCGGGACTTGCGGGTATGGACGTCGATGGCCATGCCCTGAATGGAGTTGATGACCGAAAGGCCGTCGGCGCCGGCAGCCTCGAGGGCCTTGGCGATCTCGGCGACGTTGACCGGCGCCATCTTCACGAACAGCGGCTTATCGGTCACCTTGCGGCAGGCAGCCATAACGGAAGAGGCGCCCTCGGGCGTGGAGCCCATGGCGGCACCGCCGGCGGCGATATTGGGGCAGCTCACGTTGATCTCGTAGCCGGCAGCCCAGGGGCACAGCTCGACATACATCTCGAGTGCGCGGACAAACTCGTCAACGGAGTGGCCGGCAACCTGACAGATGACCTGGCAGCCGTCCTTGGAGAGCTGCTCGAGCCACGGACCGGACTCGCGAGCAAAGGCGGCCACGCCGGGGTTCTGAAGGCCCACGGAGTTGATCATACCGCCGGGGATCTCGGCCATGCGGGGCGCGGGGTTACCGGGCCAGGGCTCGGCTGCGCAACCCTTGGTGGTGATGGCGCCCAGTTGGGAAACATCAAAGAAGTTCTGGAACTGCCAGCCGTAGCCAAAGGTACCGGCTGCGGTGTTGATGGGGTTTTGCATCTTGACGCCGCCGAAATCGACGGCCATGTTCACGGTACCCACTAGAAGACCACCACCTTGGAAGCATCGAACACGGGGCCGCACATGCAAGCGCCCTTCATACCGTCGACCGTCTCGACATTGCAGGTGTTGCAGGCGCCAAAGCCACAGCTCATCATGCGCTCAAGCGACACCTCGCAGTACGCACCGGCCTCGGCGGCAGCGGCGGCGACTTTCTTCATCATGACAGCGGGGCCGCAGCTGGCGACGTAGTCGTAGGCGCCCTCGCCGAGCAGCTCGGCGGCAGGATCGGTGCAAAAACCGTGCGTGCCGAGCGAGCCGTCGTCGGTGCAAACGTTGACCGTGGCGCCCAGCGCGCGGAACTCATCGACACCCACGGCCTTGGAAGCGGTGCCAAAGCCCAGGCACACGTCAACATCCACGCCCTGCTCGGCAAGCATACCGGCAAGACACAGCACAGGCGGAACGCCGATGCCACCGGCGACGAGCAGGGCCTTCCTGGTGCCCTCGGGTACCATCCAGCCACGGCCACCGGGGCCCAGCAGGTTAGAGGTGGAGCCAGGGCCCATCTGGGACAAACGACGGGTATCGTCGCCCACGACGGCGTACCACAGCTCGACGGTGCCGGCCTCGGCGTCGGCGCGGTAGTAGCTCAGGGGCACGCGAAGCAGCGAGGACGCATCGCCGGGTACGGCGATGTTCACAAACTGACCGGGCTTGAGCGCACTTGCAAGCTTGGGGGCCGAGATGACGAGCGAGAAGATGCCGTCGGCGATCTCCTGGTTCGAGACGACCTCGAAGTCGTGCATGCGTGCAGTGGAAGGTGTGGGCATAGACGCTCCAATCCCCCATGCGGTTGCATGGTCAAAACGAACAGAAAGCGCGGCACCGCAAGGGCGCCGCGCACAAAAGCGATAAGGCTATGCTAGCAGATGCAGCCGTCGGCAAGCGTCTGCTTACCGCCGACAAACACATCGGTGGCACGACCGGTGAGCGTGCGGCCGGCAAAACCGGAGTTCTCGGCGCGCGACTCGTAACCGTCCTCGCCAACCGTCCAGGTGGCGGACGCGTCGAACACGGTCAGGTCGGCAACGGAGCCCGCCTTGACCTGAACCTGGTCGAGGCCCAGGATCTCACGCGGCTTGATGGCCATGAGCTCGACCATACGGCCCATGCTCATCTTGCCCGTGTTGACCAGCTCGGTGAGTACGAGCGACAGCGAGGTCTCGAGGCCGATCATGCCAAAGGGCGCAAGCTCGAACTCGCGGGCCTTCTCCCACGGGGTGTGGGGAGCGTGATCGGTGACGATAACGTCGACGGTGCCGTCGATGACGCCCTGACGAATGGCCTCGGCATCCTCCTCGGTACGCAGCGGCGGGTTGACCTTGAGCGAAGTGTTGTAGGTCTCGTCCAGGTCGTTCTCGGTCAGGAACATGTGGTGCGGGGTGGCCTCGCAGGTAACCTGAACGCCAGCGGCCTTACCGGCACGCACGATCTCCAGACCATGGGCGGTGGAGATGTGCTGGATGTGCAGCTTGGCACCAGTCAGCTTGGCGATCTCGATGTCGCGGGCGATCTGGAGCTCCTCGCCGGCAGCCGGCCAACCCTCGAGGGCCAGACGGGTCGAGACCTTGCCCTCGTTGATCTGGCCGTGGCCGACCAGATCCTCGTCCTGGCAGTGGCTCATAAAGACCTTGCCGAACATCTTGCCGTAGTCCATGCAACGACGGAGCATGCCCGCGCCCTGCACGCCGCGACCGTCGTCGGTGAAGGCGACGGCGCCGTGGGCGACCATATCGCCCATCTCGGACATGGCCTCGCCCTTAAGACCGCGGGTCATGGCGCCCGACGGATAGACGCGGCAGTGACCGACCTCGGCAGCACGGGACTTGACGAACTCCACGACGGTGCCGTTATCGGTGACGGGATCGGTGTTGGGCATGGCGCACACGCCGGTAAAGCCGCCCTTGGCAGCTGCGCGGGTGCCGCTCTCGATGTCCTCTTTGACCTCGTAGCCGGGCTCGCGAAGGTGAACGTGCATATCCACCAGGCCGGGGACGAGGTACTTGCCGGAAAGGTCGCGGACCTCGGCTCCCTCGACGGCGAGATTCTCGCCGACCTCGGCGATCTTGTCGCCGTCAATCAGGACGTCAACGACACCGTCAAGCTCGACGGACGGGTCGACGACGTGGGCATTCTTAAGAAGCAAGGCCATTATCGGCACCTCCAAGCAGCAGATACAGGATAGCCATACGCACGCAGATACCGGCGTAGACCTGCTCCAGGATGACGGAGCGTTGCGGGTGGTCGGCCATATAGGAGTCGAACTCGACGCCGCGGTTGATGGGGCCCGGGTGGCAGATGATCGCGTCGGGCTTCATGAGCTTCTCGCGGTCCTTAGTCAGGCCGAAGAGCTTGTGGTACTCGCGAATGGTCGGGAACGGGGCACCCTCGAGACGCTCCTGCTGCACGCGCAGCATGTAGACGACGTCCAGCTCGGGCAGGACGGAATCGAGGTCGCTCGTCACGTGGTCGCAACCCAGGACCTCGGGCGACGGCGGCAGCAGCGTGCCGGGGGCGACGGCGTAGGTCTCGCAGCCCATGATCTTAAGGGCGGGGATCAGCGAGCCGCACACACGGGAGTGCGCGATATCGCCGACGACGGCGACCTTCAGACCGTGGAAGTCACCCTTGTGCTCCCAGATGGTGTACAGGTCGAGCAGGGCCTGCGTGGGGTGGTTGTGCTTGCCGTCGCCGGCGCAGATGACGCTCGCGGGCGAGTTCTGCGTGACGATGTAGGGAGCACCGGCGTGCTTGTCGCGCACGACGATGCAGTCGATCTTGTAGGCATTGAGGGTCTCGACGGTGTCGACGAGGCTCTCACCCTTGACCGTGGAGGTCGAGGAGCCGCCAAAGTTAAGGCTGTCGGCCGAAAGACGCTTCTCGGCGAGCTCGAAGGAGCTGCGGGTGCGCGTCGAGGGCTCGTTGAACATGTTGACGATGGTCTTGCCCTTGAGCGTGGGGACCTTCTTGATCGCACGCTCGTTAACCTCGGAGAACGCCTTGGCGGTCTCGAGGATGAGCTTGATGTCCTCTTCGGAGTACTCGGTAATGTCGATCAGGTGCTTATGGTTGAACGCCACGGTACTACTCACCTCCCAGCGGCGCGGAGCCCACGTGGGAACCCGGCGCGACGTCGTTAATCTCGACGGCGGTGTGGCCGTCGACTTCCTTCATATATAGGTGCACGTTCTCCTCATGCGACGAGGGAACGTTCTTGCCGACAAAGTCCGGCGAGATGGGGAGCTCGCGGTGGCCGCGGTCAACGAGGACAGCCAGCTCAATGCGGTTCGGACGGCCCAGGTCCATGACGGCGTCGAGAGCGGCGCGAATGGTACGACCCGTGTACAGGATGTCGTCCACCAGCACGACGCGCTTGCCGTCGACGCTAAAGGGAATGTTGGTGGCGTGGATCGCGGGAGCGAAATTGGTCGCATAGTCATCGCGGTAGAAGCTGATGTCGAGGCTGCCGAGCGGAACGTCGACGCCCTCGATCTCCTTGATCTCCTCGGCGAGCTTCTTTGCCAGAAGGTCGCCGCGCGTGACGATGCCGACCAGAGCGAGGTCTTCACAGCCCTCGTTGCGCTCGAGAATCTCGTGCGCGATGCGGGTCATCGCTCGATTGACGGCGGTCTCGTCCATGATGACCGCCTTGGGGGAAGTCGTGCCCATCGATCTCCTTCCTCACATGTCTTGACTGCTGACACAGTCAAAAAAATAGATGCCCGACCGCTTAAAGCGAACCAGACACCCACAGGAAGGGCTGCTCTTTGGGCAGCTATGTAATTCCATGTGGGTATCTCGTACCCCTTTAATGGTCATGGGATAGTGTAGCCAACCTCGAGCTTAATTGCGAGCATAAATACAGAGCAATCCGTAAACGGAGCCCAAAGCTCAATAAACCTATATATTTGTGGGACGAGCTTGAAAACGCACGCACGAGCTGGCATAATCCCCTCTGCTGCACGCAAATCGGATCTACGTCCAGGGCCGTGGCGTGAGCACTATCGCCAAAAGAGGAATATCTCTGTGTAGATTGCGCACAGGGAGCGACTTCTGTGCTATAGTTCAGGCTTGTTTGTTAACGCGACATGTTCGTTTGTCGCCCAAGGAGGGTCAGTTATGTCCAAAGTTTGCGAAGTTTGCGGTAAGCACCCCGTTGCCGGTCGCTCCATCAGCCACTCTCACCGCGTCACCAACCGTAAGTTCCGCCCCAACATCCAGCGCGTTTACGTCGTCGTCGATGGTCACCGTCGCAAGATGAACGTTTGCTCCACCTGCCTCAAGTCCGGCAAGGTTGCGCGCTCGTAAATAAGGTCTTACCAACAAGTACCTCGGACTCTCCGGGTCAAAGACCTCGCGTTCATATAGAACTTACCAAAGGCGCCCTCCCCTACGGAGGGCGCCTTTTTGCACTCATTGGGGACAGACTTATATGAGGGTTTGCAGATGTCAAAGGGATCATAGCGCAGCTGGTATGCCTTGTAACTAACGGTACGCCTCGAGCGAGTCGGACGCACCTTACACGGGATTGAAATGGATGTAATCGAGTAGCTGCACCGCCTGTGTGTCCGACTCAACCGCGACCCGCGAATAGCGATTATCAAACAGATGTCCCGTTTTCCCATTGAAATACTCATGAGAGTCTGTCCCCAATGAGCGGGGCGATGCAGCAGGCAGATAGTTTTAGTTGAATCGTTTCATTTAGTTGAAGCGTTTTAGTTTGTCTTTTACGGGAATCTGACCGTTCACCGATTTATTTCTTGCTATCATGCATCTTGTAGGGTAAATCTCCGATCGCAAGGAGACACAAATGGTGAAAAAGTCACCGGAAAACACTACTCCCGCAATTGTGGACAACGTAGAGGCGCTTGAGGCTAAGCTCGCTCAGATGCGAGAGGCCCAGGCGCTTTTTGCTACGTACACGCAGGAGCAGGTCGACAAGATCTTCTATGAGGCCGCCATGGCCGCCAACAAGGCTCGTATCCCGTTGGCGAAGATGGCCATCGAGGAGACCGGCCGCGGCGTTCTTGAGGACAAGGTCATCAAGAACCACTACGCCGCAGAGTACATCTACAACGCTTACAAGAACACCAAGACCTGTGGTGTCCTGGAGCGCGACGAGGCTTACGGCATCACCAAGATCGCCGAGCCCATCGGCATCGTGGGCGCCGTCATCCCGACGACCAACCCCACCTCCACCGCGATCTTCAAGACGCTGATCAGCCTGAAGACCCGCAACGCCATCATCATCTCCCCGCACCCGGCTGCCGCCAAGTGCACCATCGCCGCCGCCAAGCTCGTGCTTGACGCCGCCGTCAAGGCCGGCGCCCCCGAGGGCATCATCGGCTGGGTCGATGTCCCCTCCATCGAGCTGACCAACATGGTCATGCGCGACGTCGACATCATCCTCGCCACCGGTGGCCCGGGCATGGTCAAGGCCGCCTACTCCTCGGGCAAGCCCGCCCTGGGCGTTGGCGCCGGTAACACCCCGGTCGTCATCGACGACACCGCTGACGTGCTGCTCGCCGTCAACTCCATCATCCACTCCAAGACCTTCGACAACGGCATGATCTGCGCTTCCGAGCAGTCCGTGACCGTCATCGACACCATCTATGACCAGGTTAAGGCCGAGTTCCAGAAGCGCGGCTGCTACTTCGTCAAGCAGGGTGCCGAGATGGAGGCCCTGCGTGCCGCCATGTTCAAGAACGGCGCCCTCGATCACCGCATCCCCGGCATGGCTGCCGCCAAGATCGCCGAGCTCGCCGGCATCGAGGTTCCTGCCAAGACCAAGATCCTGATCGCCGAGGTCACCTCCACCGACCCCGCCAAGGAGGAGTTCTCCCACGAGAAGCTCTCCCCGGTCCTGGCCATGTATCACGCCAAGGACTTCCAGGAGGCCGTCGACAAGGCCGAGCACCTGGTGCTCGCCGGTGGCCCGGGCCACACCGCCTCTCTGTACGTGCACCCTGCCCAGGCCGAGAAGATCAGCCTGTTCGAGCACGTCATGAAGGCCTGCCGTATCGTCATCAACACCCCGTCCTCGCACGGCGGCATCGGTGACCTGTACAACTTTGGCATGAAGCCGTCTCTGACCCTGGGCTGCGGCTCCTGGGGCGGCAACTCCGTCTCCGAGAACGTTGGGGTGAAGCACTTGATCAACGTTAAGACTGTGGCCGAGCGCCGTGAGAACATGCTGTGGTTCCGCGCTCCCGAGAAGGTCTACTTCAAGAAGGGTTCCACGCCCGTCGCCCTCGACGAGCTTGGCAACGTCATGGGCAAGAAGCGCGCCTTCATCGTCACCGACCAGTTCCTCTTCAAGAATGGCAACACCCGCGCCATCGAGGCCAAGCTCGACGAGATGGGCATCGCCCACGACTGCTTCTACGACGTCGAGCCCGATCCGTCGCTGCAGTGCGCACGTCGCGGCGCCAAGCAGATGGCTCTCTTTGAGCCGGACGTCATCATCGCCGTCGGCGGTGGCTCCGCTATGGACGCCGGCAAGATCATGTGGATGATGTACGAGCACCCCGAGTGCAAGTTTGAGGACATGGCCATGGACTTCATGGACATCCGCAAGCGTATCTTCACCTTCCCCGAGATGGGCAAGAAGGCCTACTTCGTCGCCGTCCCGACCTCTTCGGGTACCGGCTCCGAGTGCACGCCGTTCGCCATCATCACCGACAAGGAGACCGGCATCAAGTGGCCGCTCGCCGACTACGCGCTGCTCCCCAACATGGCTATCGTCGACGCCGACAACTGCATGACCGCCCCGCGCGGCCTGACCGCTGCCTCCGGCATCGACGTCATGACCCACGCCATCGAGTCCTACGTCTCCATCATGGCTTCCGACTACACCAAGGGCCTCTCCGAGCGCGCTGCCAAGCTCGTCTTTGAGAACCTGCCCTCCAGCTTCACGAACGGCGCCAAGGACCCGCACGCCCGCGAGGAGATGCACAACGCCTCCTGCATGGCCGGTATGGCCTTCGCCAACGCCTTCCTGGGCCTCAACCACTCCATGGCTCACAAGCTCGGCGCTTTCCATCACCTGCCCCACGGCATCGCTAACGCCGTCATCCTGACCCGCGTCATGCGCTACAACGCCGCCGAGGCTCCCGTCAAGATGGGTACCTTCTCCCAGTATCCTTACCCCAACGCGCTGCACAACTACGCCGAGATGGCCAAGTACTGCGGCATCGAGGGCAAGGACGACAAGGAGGTCTTCGAGAACTTCATCACGAAGCTCGAGGAGCTCAAGGACTTCATCGGTGTCAAGAAGACCATCGCCGACTACGGTGTTGACGAGCAGTACTTCCTCGACACCCTCGACGAGATGACCGAGCAGGCATTCAACGACCAGTGCACCGGCGCTAACCCGCGCTACCCGCTCATGAGCGAGATCAAGGAGCTCTACCTGGACGCCTACTACGGCCGCGAGCCCCAGGACTACGCCGTCTGCTAGTTTTTAGCACGGTTTTTTGCGGCGGGGGTGCACGGGTGTTTCACACACCCCCGCCGTCGCTTCTATCGCATCGTTGAAAGGATGCAACCATGCTGCTACCCGATTCCAAGACCGAGCTCGTCCGCCGTGGCAACAAGGTCGTTTACGACCTGGGCGACAAGATCGTCAAGGTCTTTAACGAGACCAAGCCTGTCTCCGACGTGTTCAACGAGGCTTTGAATCTTGCCCGCATCAATGAGTGCGGCATCCGCAGCCCCAAGGCTCTCGAGGTTTCCCAGCTCGAGAACGCCAACGGCTGGGCGCTCGTGACCGAGAAGGTTCCGGGCACCACCCTTGCCGAGAAGATGACTGCCGAGCCCCAGCGCTTTGGTGAGTACCTCGAGATGTTCGTCGACCTCCAGATCGAGATCCACGGCTACACCTCCCCGCTGCTCAACCGTCAGCGCGACAAGTTCGCCCGCATGATCGACAGCCTTGATCAGCTCAATGCCACCACGCGCTACAACCTTCAGGAGCGTCTGGACGGCATGACCAAGGAGTTCAAGGTCTGCCACGGCGACTTCAACCCCTCCAACGTCATCGTCGGCGACGACGGCCAGCTCTATGTGTGCGACTGGGCACACGCCACCCAGGGCTCCCCTGCTGCCGACGTTGCCACCACCTACCTGCTCTTTGCCCTCAACAGCAAGGACCAGGCCGAGGCCTACCTGGAGCTCTACTGCGACCGTGCCGACATGCCCATGCAGGTCGTGCGTCAGTGGACGAGCATCGTCGCCGCTTCCGAGCTCGCTCGTAAGCGCAACGTGAACGATGAGTTCCTGAAGAACTGGATCGACGTCGTCGATTATCAGTAATATCTGAGCGATTTATTTCGCATCGGAGGCACAATGGAAAACCCCGCAGCTCGCATGGGCTGTGGGGTTTTCCTTTTAGATATCGAGGATGCTACAAGATAATAGGACGGCCCCGCATCTCCCCGATTGGAGATATGCGGGGCCGTCCCACATATCGAACTACAAGCGAAATCGTCGATTAACGGCGGGCTGCCTTAACAAGCTCGGCAACCTTGGCAACGACCTCGTCGATCGCCACGTCCTCGCGCTCGCCCGTAGCACGGTCCTTGAGCTCAACGGTGCCATTCTTAAGGCCGCGCTTGCCCAGAACCACCTGATACGGGAAGCCCATGAGGTCGTTATCGGCAAACTTAAAGCCCGGACGCTCATCGCGATCGTCGACGACGACCTCGATACCCTCGGCACACAGGCCATCAACAATCTGCTCGCAGACGGTAGCGCACTCTTCCTTCTTGGGATCAAGCGGAATCACCGCGACCTCGTACGGGGCAACGGAGACCGGCCAGACGATACCGTGCTCGTCGTTGTGCTGCTCCACGACGGCAGCAAGCGAGCGGGACACGCCCACGCCGTAGCAACCCATGATGAGCGGCTTCTCCTTGCCGTCCTCATCCATAAAGGTGGCACCCATGGCCTCGGAGTACTTGGTGCCCAGCTGGAAGACCTGAGAGACCTCGATGCCGCGGGCAGCGGAGAGCGGCTTGCCGCAGTGCGGGCAGGGGTCGCCGGCGACAACGGTGACCAGATCGGCCCACTCATCGACGGTAAAGTCGCGCTCGGGGCAGGCACCGGTAAAGTGATAATCGACCTCGTTGGCACCGCAGGCCCACTGTTTGGACTCGCGCAGGCTCTCGTCGCAGACCAGACGAATGCCATCGGGCAGGTTAACCGGTCCGATAAAGCCCTTGTGCAGGCCGTTCGCCTGAAGCTCCTCGTCGGTCATCATGCGATAACCCTTGCCAAAGACGTGCTCGGCCTTGCAATCGTTGAGCTCGTGATCGCCCGGAACAATGGCCACGACCGGCTTGCCCTCGGCGTCGATGAGTGCCAGCGACTTGCGCGTGCCGTTCTCGGGGAAACCGAAGAACTTGGCGACGGCCTCGATGGTGCCCATGCCCGGAGTCTCGACCTTGGTGAGTGTACCGTCGCCAGGACCCTCGGTCACAACAACCTTGGTGCTTGCGGCCTCGTCATCGGCAGCGAAGCCGCAATCGTCGCAGTAGACGAGCGAAGCCTCGCCAGCCTCGGCCAAAGCCATGTACTCGACGGAAGTATCGCCACCGATCTCACCGGAGTCGGCAACAACGGGCAGGGCCTTGATATAGCAGCGCTCGCAGATGTTAGCGTAGGCCTGCTTCATCTTGTCATACTCCTCCTGCAGGCTCTCCTGCGTGGCGGAGAAGCTGTAGGCGTCCTTCATGATGAACTCGCGACCGCGCATCAGGCCAAAGCGGGGGCGGAACTCGTCGCGGAACTTATCCTGGATGTGGTAGAGGTTAACGGGTAGCTGCTTGTAGGAGCGCAGCTCATTGCGCACCAGGGCCGTGACGGTCTCCTCGTGCGTGGGGCCCAGGACGAACTCGCGACCGTGACGGTCGTCAAAGCGCACAAGCTCCTTGCCATAGGCGTCGATGCGGCCGGACTCACGCCACAACTCGGCATCGACCATGATAGGCATCATAAGCTCCTGGGCGCCGGCGGCGTCCATCTCGTCGCGCACGATGTTCTCGATCTTGCGAATCGAGCGCCAAGCAAGCGGCAGGTAGGAATATAGACCGGCGGCCTCCTTACGGATCATGCCGGCACGGAGCAGCAGACGGTGGCTGGCGAGCTCAGCGTCCGCCGGATCCTCTTTAAGCGTCGGCGCATAAAGCTTAGACATATACATTGCTCGGGTCATTTATTTCTCCTCAATAAGCTTGTCGACCTCGGCCATAAGCGCGTCGACAATTTGGTCCTCAGCTACTTTACCAATGATCTGGCCATGCGAAAAGAGCAAGGCCTGACCACGTCCGCAAGCAACGCCCAGATCGGCATCAGATGCCTCGCCGGGGCCATTAACGGCACATCCCATCACAGCGATCGAAAGCGGCGCGGAGTAGTTCTTAAGCCGCTCGGTAACCTCCTCGGCAATGGGAATAAGGTTAACCTGGCAGCGGGCGCATGTGGGGCACGAGACAATCTCGGGGCCACGGCGACGCAGGCCCAACGACTGCAGAATACCCCAGGCAACCGGCGGCTCCTCAACCGGATCGGCTGTGAGCGACACACGCATGGTGTCGCCAATGCCTTCGGAAAGCAAGATACCCAAGCCTACAGAGCTCTTGATGGTGCCCTGGAGCTTGGTCCCCGCCTCCGTCACGCCCAGGTGAAGCGGAACGTGGGGAATCTCACGCGACAGGGCTCGATAGGTATCAAGCGTCGTTTGCACGCTATGGGCCTTGGCCGAAAGCACAATGTTCGTAAAACCGCGGTCCTCAAAGTGCTTGACGAAGCGCTCGCTCGACATCACGAGCTTTTCGGGCTGCGTGAGGTCGTCGCGCTCGGCGATATCCTGCTCGAGCGAACCGGCATTGACGCCGATACGAATCGCGCACCCAGCGGCGCCCGCGGCATCGATCACGGCATCGACCTTAGCCCAATCGCCGATATTGCCGGGATTGATGCGAAGCTTGGCGGCACCAGCCTCGACGGCGCCGATGGCGAGCTTATGGTTAAAGTGAATATCGGCGACGATCGGCACCGGAGACTCGGCACAGATGGTGCAGAAACCCTCAAGCGCGACCTCGGTGGGCACGCTCACACGCACGATATCGCAGCCAGCCTGCGCCAACGCGCACACTTGCGCAAGCGTTGCCTGGGCGTCAGCGGTATCGGTGCAGGTCATGGATTGGACCACCACCGGCGCGCCGCCACCGATCTGCACACCGCCCACATGCACGGGGCGCGTCAACTCGCGAGGCAAAGGATGGGATAAAGACAATCCAAACACTCCCCTACAGGATAAATCGAAGGACGTCGGAACGAAGCATATAGACAAACAGCAGCGCAAAGAGCGCGATGCCCACATAGCTCACAATCGTCTGGACCTTGAGCGGAAGCTCGCGGCCAGCAAACTTTTGAATGATCTCGATGACCAGCTTGCCGCCATCGAGTGGTGGGATGGGCAGCAGGTTCATAAAGCCAAGCGAGAACGAAATGAGGGCGGCAAACGAAAGGAACGTGGCAGGGCCGGCAGCAGCAGCCTGTGAGGACATAACGCTAATGCCCACGATCGAAGAAGACTGATCGAGAATCTCCATCGTATGCTGCGGCTGGAGCAGGCGCATCACGCCCTCCGCTGTCTGCACGACATAGGAGAACGAAAGGCGAGCCGACGTGATGGGGTCTAAACGGACCACCTGCGTAGAGGCATACACACCTAGGCGCTCGTCCTCTTTGAGCGCAACCGAGGTCGAATGCTGCTTGCCGTCGCGCTCATACTCAATGGCGATATCGTCCTTACCGGCGGCCTTGCCGATGGCATCGTAAACGTCCATCCAGGTAGAGCACGATACTCCGTCAACCGAAAGTATCGCGTCGCCGCCCTCGATACCCGCCTTGGCGGCAATAGACCCCTCGTCAACCTGACCGATCACGTTGGTATCCATCGGCACGGTGACACCCGCAATAGAGTAGATGCTCATAAGCAGCAAAAAGCCCGTCAGGATATTGACGAGAATGCCCGCGAGCAGCATAAAGGCGCGCTTGAGAAAACCCTGGCCCAGATAGGTATGCGAACGCTCTTGCGCAAGGAACTCGGCTTCGCCGCACGGCAGCTCCCACACATCGCCCTCGGTAGTCGCATGCTCTCGATCGAACCGGCGGCCGTCAAAGGTGGTGTAACCCGCCGCGTCTCGCGGCAGCGTCTGATACTTGGTGGGATAGTAGCTCGGCGAGGGCTTCTCCCCTTCCTCATACCAAGGCGCGATAGAGCCCCAACCCAAGAGCAAGGCGCATGCCTCGAGCACAACCTCCTCGGATAGCTCGAGCTCGACAGCAAGGTCGGCCACGGTCACGCGACCATGACGATAGATAGCCGCGAGCACGCGATCGGCGCAGGAGACATCGGTCGGATCCATACCGCAGATGGCAGCGTAGCCACCCAGCAGCAGCGGGGTCACGCCAAACTTGGTTCCAATGCGACGCGACGTGTAATGGATGTCAAAGCGGCACGGCAGGCCCAAAAAGAACTCGGTCACACGGACGCCGCAGGCACGCGCCGCCAAAAAGTGGCCGCCCTCGTGCAAAAACACGAGGACGGAAAGCATCAGCAGGCCCCAAAAGACCGATGAGAGAACGCTCAGAACAGTATCCATAAAACGAAAAAGCAATCCTTATGGGTTAGGAACGGGTTGCGGCGAGCACCTGCGCAGCCTTTTCACGCGCCCACGCATCGATGTCGCGAAGCTGCTCAAACGAATCGACCGCCTGCATATCGTGGGCATCCATGCAGGATTCCACAATGCGATCGATATCGGTAAAGCTGCAGCCATCGTGCAGGAAGGCATCGACGGCGACCTCGTTGGCGGCATTGAGCACGCACGGCATGGTGCCACCCGTCTTGCCGGCACGTTCGGCCAGTGCCAGACAGCGGAAGGTATCCATGTCGGCAGCATCAAACGTGAGCTGCCCCAGCTCGCGGAAATCGATACGAGGCGCCGGGGTATCCCAACGCTCGGGATACGAGAACGCGAACTGGATGGGAATACGCATGTCGGAAGCACCGAGATGCGCCATCACGGAGCCGTCGGCAAACTCGACCATAGAGTGAATCTTGGACTGACACTGCACGACCACGTTAATGAAATCGAGGTCGCAGTTAAACAGATGCATGGCCTCAATGCGCTCCAGGCCCTTGTTCATGAGGGTGGCGGAGTCGATGGTGATCTTGGCACCCATGGCCCACGTGGGATGTGCGAGGGCATCGGCACGCGTCACGCGATCTAGCTCGTCGCGCGTGCGGCCAAAGAACGGACCGCCCGAGCAGGTGAGCCAAATACAATGAGCCTCGCGCGGGTTCTCCCCCAGATAGCACTGGTAGATGGCGGAGTGCTCAGAGTCGACTGGAATAAGCTGGCCCGGTTGCGCCAACGGCATAAGCAAGTCGCCACCGACGACGAGGGACTCCTTGTTGGCAAGGGCAAGACGCTTATTCGAGGTCAAGGCCGCATGGCTCGCCTCGAGACCGGCGGCGCCCACAATAGCGACGAGTACGCAGTCGACATCGTCGCGACGCGCGAGCTCGCAAACCGCCTGCGCGCCAACGCCGAGCTTCGTTCCCTCGGGCAACTCCTGCAGCACGGCGTCATCGCCATGAGCGACATCGGCCACGGCAACCGCCGGAACCGAGAACTCGCGGGCAGCGGCAACGAGCTCGGAGGTACTGGAGTTAACGGACAGCGCCGTCACCTGCAGGCGATCGGCATGCTGACGGCACACATCGAGTGCCTGGGTGCCGATAGAGCCCGTACAACCCAGGATGGCAACACGGAGGCGTCCATCGGGGCCATACGTCGTCTGGAATGACATTACAGCACGCCTCCGATCATCAAAAGCAGCTGAGCGGTAATGCAGCCAAAGATAAGCGAGTCGCTACGGTCGAGCATGCCGCCATGGCCCGGGATAAGGTTGCCGGAATCCTTGACGCCCACGCCACGCTTGATGCGCGACTCGATAAGGTCGCCGATAACGCCCAAAATGGACACGACCACGCCGCACAGCAGCGCATAGGGCAGGCTGAGCTTGTAGAAGTGCGTCGCCCACAGAATGAGCCAAATCAAAACCGAGCCCAGGATGCCGCCGACAAACCCCTCCCAGCTCTTTTTGGGAGAGATCTTGGGAACCATCTTGTGCTTGCCGATACGGCTGCCCACAATGTAGGCAAACGAATCGGAGACCCAAAGGGACGCGCAAACACCCACTGAAAGCAGGGCGCCGGCAAAACCGGGCACGGCATCGCGCAGCAGCACGATAGCCGACAGCATAAAGCCAGTGTAGATGGGACCCATGAGCGTCACGGCCACATCAGAGATGCGGGTACGCGGCGACCAGACATACCAAATGCCCACAGCGAGCATCAGGGCAAAAAGCAGGGCATTCAGCAACATCGAATCGCCCAACGCCGACAGCGGAAAGAGTACGGCGGCAGCGATACCCATGCGCTCGTTAGCCATCTTGCCATCGAGCCTCGTCATACGGAAAAACTCATAGCAGCACAGACCGCTCATGACAGAAACAAAGATGGCCGTGGGCACAATACCCAAAACCAAGCACAAGATAAAGACAACGGCGTAGACGATACCGGCGGCGGCACGGGTAATAAAGCCCGCCAGCCACGAACCGGTGCCGCTCTTCGCTGCAGGCGCTCCCGCAGTGGCAGCTTTGCGCGAAGGCGTCTTGGGAGCAGATGCCTTGGGACGATCGGACACGATTAAGCCTCCTCGGTCTTGCTCAGTCCACCAAACCTACGGTCACGGCCCTGATAGGCCAAAATGGCGTCGACAAGGCCCCAACGATCAAAGTCAGGCCAATAGGTATCGGTGACGTAGAACTCGGAATAAGCCACCTGCCACAGCAAATAGTTCGAAAGGCGCAGCTCACCAGAGGTGCGAATCACAAGCTCAGGATCGGGAAGACCGGCGGTATAGAGGTGGGAAGCCACCATGTCGTCATCAATTGCGGCAGGATCGATCTTACCGGCGGCAGTGTCGAGTGCAATTTGACGGACAGCGCGGGTAATCTCGGCACGCGCGCCGTAGTTGACGGCAAGCGCAAGCGTCATACCGGTGTGATCGGCGCACTCGGCAAGACCGCGTTCAAAAACATCGCGGGTCTTCTTGGGCAGCGCGGAAATGTCACCCAAAAAGACAACGCGCACATTTTCGCGCTTCAGAAGCGGCAGCTCGTCGATGAACGTCTTGGCAAACAGATGCATCAAGACGTTGACCTCATGCTGCGGACGGTTCCAGTTTTCGGTAGAAAACGCATAGGCCGAAAGCACGTCGACGCCCAGACGCACGCAGGCGGTAATAATCTCGCGAAGGGAGACGATACCCGCCTTGTGGCCCTCGGTGCGCGCAAGACCGCGCGACGTGGCCCAACGACCGTTGCCGTCCATGATGCACGAGATATGGTGCGGAATGTTATTGAGGTCAAGGTCGGAAAAACCGACGCCCGCAGGGGCGTCGGCAAAGTACTCGACCAGTTTATGCTCGTCGTATTGCACCTTAGATCTCCATGACCTCGGCTTCTTTTTCCTTCAGAAGCTCCTCGACCTTGGCGACATACTCATCAGTGTGCTTCTGGACCTTGGCCTGCTCGCGACGGACATCGTCCTCGGTGAGCTCCTCATCGCGCTCGAGCTTGTTGTTGAAGTCGCGACGGATGTTACGGATAGACACCTTGGCCTGCTCGGCGTACTCGCGGCACTCCTTGACGAGCTCGCGACGGCGCTCCTCAGTGGGAGCCGGGAACGGAAGACGAACGACGGTGCCATCGGAGTTGGGGGTAATACCCAGATCGGAAGCGCCGATGGCCTTGACGATAGCATTGATGAGTGCCTTGTCCCACGGCTCGATGAGCAGCATGTGGGCCTCGGGGGTCTTGACGGCGGCAACCTGCGTGACCGGCGTGGGAACACCGTAATAATCGACGGTGATGTCGGACAGAATGTTGGCATTGGCGCGGCCGGTACGGACCTTGGAGAAGTTATGCTTGAGGGACTCGAGTGACTTGTCCATATGGGCGGTGATGTTCTCTGCCATGCTTAATCCTCCTGATAGACGAGCGTGCCGACGGGCTCACCCGAAAGCGCGCGCTTGACGGTGTCCTCGCCATCGATGTTGAGGACCAAAATCGGCATACGGTTATCCTGGCACAGTGCCGTAGCGGTGGAATCCATAACCTGCAGACCGCGGACGAGAACCTCGTGATAGGTAATCTTGTCAAAACGGACGGCATCAGCGCACTTGACGGGATCCTTATCGTAGATGCCGTCAACCTTGGTGGCTTTAATCAGAATCTCGGCGCCGATCTCGCACGCACGAAGAGCCGCGGCGGTGTCGGTCGTAAAGTACGGATTGCCCGAACCGGCGGCAAAAATAACGACGTTGCCCTTGGAAAGGTGGTTGATGGCGCGACGGCGAATATAGGGCTCGCAGATCTCGTTCATCTGGATAGCGCTCATCACGCGGCAGGGAACATCGTTATGCTCGAAGGCATCCTGCAGGGCGAGCGCGTTCATAACGGTTGCCAGCATGCCCATGTAGTCGGCCTGAACACGCTCCATGCCACCGGCAGCGCCTGCCATGCCGCGGAAAATATTGCCGCCGCCGACAACGACGCCGACCTCATGGCCAACGGCGAGCAGCTCCTTGACCTGCTTAGCAAGATGGTCGGTAACCTTGGGGTCGATGCCATATTGGCCGTCGCCCATCAGCGCTTCGCCGGAAAGCTTAAGAAGCACGCGTTTATATCGGATGTCGGACAAAGCGATCCTCCTTTAGATTGAACTCTCAACATTCTATCAAAGGCTCTAAGAAGAGCCATGAAAAAGCAGGCTGTGAGTAAAACCCACAGCCTGCTCATTACCAGCTACAAGAGCTTATTTACTCGCCACGGACCAGACGGTCAAAGGCAACGACGGTAATGGTGTCGCCGAGCTCCTTGGAGACCTGCTCAGCGTACTTCTTGATGGTGAGGGAGCTGTCCTTGATGAACTCCTGCTCGGTGAGCACGGACTGCTTGTAGAACTTCTCCAGACGGCCGACAGCCATCTTCTCCTGAATGGCCTCGGGCTTGCCGGACTCGGCAGCCTGAGCCATGTAGATCTGCTTCTCGTGCTCGACGGTCTCGGCCGGAACCTGATCGCGGGTAGCGCAGATCGGGGCGACGGCGGCAACCTGAAGGGCAACGTCGTGAGCGAAGGTCTTGAAGGACTCAGCCTGAGCGGTCTCGGCCTTCTCGAAGGCGAACTCGACGAGGACGCCGATCTTACCACCCATGTGGATGTAAGAAGCGAGCGCGCCGTTCTCAGCCTTGCGAGCAGCGAAGCGGGAGATCTTCATGTTCTCGCCCATGATGTGAATCATCTCGGTGAGCTCGGAGGAAACGGTCTCCTCGCCCATCGGCTTCTCGAGCAGAGCGTCGACGTCAGCAGGCTCGGTGGTAGCGACAACCTCAGCGACCTTGGAAGCAAAGCCGGTGAACTTGGCGTTGGAGCCAACGAAGTCGGTCTCGCAGGAGAGCTCGAGCAGAGCGCCGGTCTTGCCATCCTCGGAGACGAACGCGGCGACAGCGCCCTCGTTGGTCTCACGGCCAGCCTTCTTGGCAGCCTTGGCGAGGCCGTTCTTACGCAGAACGTCGACAGCGGCGTCCATGTCGCCGTCAGCCTCGACGAGAGCCTTCTTGCACTCCATCATCGGGGAGTCGGTCATCTCGCGGAGCTGCTTGACCATAGCGGCGGTAATCTGGGCCATTGTGGTTCCTTTCAAAGAGATGAAAAAGAATTAACTAAGACTGATTTACTCGGCCTTGGGCTCAGCGGCCATCTCGGCCTCGGAGACCTGCTCCTTGCCGGAGCCAGCGAGGCAGGCGTCAGCCATGAGCTCGCACATAAGGGTGACAGCGGAGATAGCGTCATCGTTGCAGGGGATGCCGTACTCGACCTCGTCGGGATCGGAGTTGGTGTCGATCAGAGCGACGACGGGGATGTTCAGGCGCTGAGCCTCCTTGATGGCGTTCTCCTCGCGCTTGGTGTCGATGACGAAGAGAGCCTGGGGCAGACCCTTCATGTCGCGGGCGCCACCGAGGTTGGTCTGGAGCTTGGTGAGCTCCTTGCCGAGCACAGCCTGCTCCTTCTTGGGCAGAACAGCCATGCGGCCGTCCTCGACCATGGCCTCGAGCTCCTCCATGCGGTTGATGCGGGAGCGGATGGTGACGAAGTTGGTCAGCATACCGCCGAGCCAACGCTGGTTGATGTAAGGCATGTTGGCGCGCTCAGCAGCGTTCTTGACGGCCTCCTGAGCCTGCTTCTTGGTGCCGACGAACAGCACGTTGCCACCCTTGGCGACGTTCTTGACGAAGGTGTAGGCCTGATCGGCGTCGAGGATGGTCTGCTTGAGGTCAAGGATATAGATGCCGTTGCGCTCACCGAAGATGAACGGCTTCATCTTGGGGTTCCAGCGGCGGGTCTGGTGACCGAAGTGGCAGCCGGCCTCGAGCAGGGTGCGGATATTAATCTTGGTAGCCATGTTAAACCTCCTGTGGTTTGCCTCCGCGCGGGGTCATCCTCCAAAACCAACCCGGACATGTGCTACCAAAGCCCGGGCACCACGGTATGGAGTAGCCGCGCGTGCGTGATAAAAACATGTTGCCGTGAAGCAACCCGATGAATGATAGCAGGAATGCTTCTTCCTGCCAACCCGCAATCAAAACCACACACCTCGATGCGGCGCGGGACGTCCCAGCCACTATTCGCCGCGGGGATGGGCTTGAGCCACGGCACGTTTGAGCCGATCGGGTGTGAGATGCGTGTAAATCTGCGTCGTGGACAGGCTCGCATGGCCCAGCAGCTCTTGAACCGAGCGCAGGTCCGCACCGCCCTCGAGCAAGTCGGTCGCAAAGGTATGGCGCATCGCATGCGGGGCGATGTCGGCCGGAATGCCGGCGAGCGTCGCCAGCGTATGGAACCGCCGCCTGAGCATGGCGGCACTCATGCGATTGCCGCGCGCCGATATAAGCAGCGGATGCGGCCCGGTAGCGGGGTCACGGCGCTTTGCCTGAGCGAGCAACACCGGCCTCCCCTCCTCAATATAGAAACGAGTCACCTCGAGCGCACGACGATACAGGGGGACGATACGTTCTTTGCTCCCCTTGCCCCACAGACGCAGCGTGCGTTCGGACCAAGCGATGGACTCCACATTGAGTGCTGCGAGCTCAGAGATACGGGCGCCAGATGCATAGAGCAACTCGAGCATTGCCGCATCGCGCAGTCCCGCGGGCGTCGAGGTATCAGGCGTCTTGAGCAGTGCCTCGACCTGCTGAGTCGTAAGGACGCCCGGCAGGTCGCGCGGCAGCTTGGGCGATGCGATAGCCGAGACCGCATCACCCTCGACAATCCCCTCGGCAGCCATCCACCGATAGAGCGAGCGAATGGAAGACAGATGCGCCGCAAGCGTTCGGGGAGCCACCTGCTCACGCGAAAGCTCGGCAAGATAGCGACGAATGGTGCGCACGTCGGCAGCGAAAGCATCGATATCCTCGCGCTCGCACCAGGCAGCAAAGCGCTCCAGTCTCGAGCCATAGGCAGTCACCGTGTTGGGAGAAAGTCCCTCGACACGTGCGATATAGGCGATAAACGAGTCGACGGTGTCGTACAGGTCAAAGGCTATGACCGGTCGCCTCCAAACAAATCGGGGCGAGTGGCCAGATAGGCATCAAGGGCCTCGAGCGCACGGTCCGCATAGGCCTGGTAGCGGTCGCGCTTGCTGCGGCGCTTACCATCCTCGAGTGGCGGCACCAGGCCAAAGTTGACATGCATAGGCTGATAGCCCACGGTGGCAGGATCGGTCGCATAGCCCACGAGCGCACCCAGGGCACCCACACGCGGCAACTCGACGCCCGCGGCACCGATAGCCTCGGCATAGGTGTTGAGCGCCGCGAGCAGACCTGTCGCCACGGCTTCCATGTATCCCTCGGTACCGGTGATCTGACCGGCCAGACGCACGCCGGTACCGGGCACGGCAAAGGTGCCATCGAGCACGTGCGGGGCGTCGACAAAGGTATTGCGGTGCATGACACCGTAGCGGAAGAACTCAGCGTTCTCCAGGCCCGGCACCATATGGAAGACGCGCTTCTGCTCGCCAAAGGTCAAGTTGGTCTGGAAGCCCACCAGGTTATAGGCGGTCTTCTCCTTGTTCTCGGCACGCAGCTGAATCGCCGCCCAGGGGCGACGTCCGGTACGCGGGTCGGTGAGGCCGACGGGCTTCATGGCGCCAAAGCGAATGGCGTCCTTGCCGGTGCGCGCAACTTCCTCGGCAGGCTGGCAGGCCTGGAACAAATCGCCGCCCTCAAAGTCTTTGAGCACCACGCGGTCGGCCGTGGTAAGCGCCTCGATAAAGGCCTCGTACTCCTCCTTGTTGAGCGGAGCGTTGAGATAGTCGCCGCTCCCCTGCTCCTCGTAGCGCGACTGCGAGAACAGCACGTCCATATCGAGCGTGGAGGCATCGACGATCGGCGCCGCGGCATCGAAGAATGCCAGGGCATCGCCACCGACGAGCTTCATAACCTCTTCGCTCAGCGCCGGTGAACACAGCGGGCCCGCGGCAATGACCACGTGACCCTCGGGAATCTGCGTGACCTCGCCGTGCACGACCTCGATATTGGGACGAGCGGCAACCTCGGCCTCGACAAGCTCGGAAAACTTGACGCGGTCGACCGCCAGGGCACCGCCGGCGGGAACAGCCGCGCGATGGGCGCAATCGAGCAGGACTGAACCCATGCGCTCAAGCTCGGCCTTCAGCAAACCAGCCGCGGAATCCGGACGGGTCGACTTAAACGAATTGGAGCAGACGAGCTCTGCCAGGTGATCGGTATGATGGGCCGGGGAGCTCACCTGGGGGCGCATCTCGCACAGCTTTACGGCAAACCCGCGGTCTGCCAGCTGAATCGCGCATTCCGAACCCGCCAGACCGCCACCGATAACCGTCACCTGATCGAACTGCATCTGCAAACACCTTTCTAATTGACACGTTTTCCATTGTGACCGAAGGGCGTCTGGGCGTGAAGGGCAAACTTGGAGGGCGCATACCTTTCATCCATCATGCGCTCGATAAGGCCCTCGAGCTCAAGCGAACCCAAGAGTTTGAGTACGCCGACAGCATCGAGCGAGACGAGCGCCGCGATGTCGTCGACCTTGAGCGGAGAGGCAATGAGCGCATGCATCACAGTTTGCTGCGTTGGATCCAGGTCGGCAATGCCGGGAGCATCGGGGCGCGAGTAGCGCAGGGTGCCGTAGATGCGTGAGATTGCCATCTCGATGGACTCCTCGTCGACAATGCAGCAGGCACCGTTCGCAATGAGGTAATTCGTGCCACGCGACTCGGGCGATAGGATCGACCCCGGCACGGCAAGAAGTTCGCGCCCCAAATCCATAGCAGCCTCGGCTGTAGAAAACGTCCCAGAAGGCATACCCGCCTCGGATACAAAGAGGGCTTGCGACAGGGCCGCGATTACGCGATTGCGGCGCGGAAAGGCGAACTTGCGCGGACCCATGCCCCACGGAGAGATCGACACGACCGCGCCACCCGTATCAAGCGTGCGCGTAATCAGCCCCGCGCTCGAACGCGGGTAGACCACGTCGGCGCCCGTCCCCAGCACCACAACGTGTTTGCCGCCGGCGTTGACCGCAGCCCAACCCGAGGCCTGGTCACAACCGACCGCACCGCCCGAAACTACCGTCACTCCCGCCTCGACCGCAACCTTTGCCGCAAGCTCTGCCACGGCAAGACCATACGGCGAGGCCTTTCGCGCACCGATGATGGAGAGCGCGGGCGTCGAAAGCGCCTCGGGGTTGCCGCGCACATAGAGCGTCTGAGGTACATCAGAAAGCTCCAAAACGGTCTCGGGATACAACGCGTCACCTGGATGCAGCTCGAAGGTCCCCTCGGCCATCATTGGTCCCTCCTTCCCTGGTACATCGCCGCCTCGAGCACGTGGTCCTGCGTCACTTGTTCGCTCTCGGCGACATCTGCGATCGTGCGCGCAATGCGAACCAGGCGCACGATGCCGCGCCCTGTGAGATGTGTGCGTTTGGACAGACCGAGCACACACTTCTCCGCCGCATCATCGAGCTCAAAGGTCGAAACGACGCCGTCAATGGACCGTGTCTCGTCATCCTCGGCCTCGGCATCCGCATCGTCCATACGGGACTCGCGCCAGGCGCGAAAGGCGCGACCGCGCACAACGTAGTCACGTAACTCGGCCGACGACATACCCTCCGCGCCCTCGATAATCACCTGGGGGTCGGGACGGGTCACATCGATCATCATGTCGATACGGTCGGCCAAAGGACCGCGCAGCTTTGCCCGATAGCGCTCCACCATCGCCGCCGAGCAGCGACACGGCACCTCGCGATCGCCCAAAAAGCCGCAGGGGCAGGGATTGCTCGCAGCCAGCAGTTGAAAGCGCGACGGGAAGGTAAAGGCCCCGTCGACGCGTACGATCCTCACATAGCCACGTTCGATGGGCTGACGCAGCGTCTGCAGCACACCCGTGGGAAACTCGGCAAGCTCGTCCAAAAAGAGCACACCGCCATGAGCAAGGCTGATCTCACCCGGGTGCACCGGGCGCCCACCGCCGATAAGGCCTGCGGTCGAAATACTGTGATGGGGACTGCGGAAGGGCCGGTGCCCCGCCAACAAGCCATCAATGTTCTCACCCAAAACCGAATGGATGCACAGCGCCTCCTGTTGATCCTCAACAGAAAGCTCGGGCAGGATGCCGGTCATACGACGTGCGAGCATCGTCTTGCCCGATCCCGGGGACCCAATCATGAGCAAGCCGAGTTCTCCTGCCGCCGCAAGCGCCATGCCGCGTTTGGCAACCTCCTGCCCCAGCACGTCGGCATAGTCGAGCTCGGGCTCAAAGGTCGCCTCAGGCCCTTCAGAATCCAGGTAGTGCCGCGCGGCATCGCCCATACCATGAGCAAGCTGAGACAAATGATCGATAAAGCCGCAATCCACGCCCGCGAGTGGCACATGCTGGTCTGACCTGCCGGCGATAAAAGACAGCCCCATGTCGCGAGCCAGCAGTTGAAACGCCACCTCGCCCTTGACGGGAAGCACCGTACCGTCCAAGCCGAGCTCGCCGGCGATAAGGCAGCGATCGAGGTTGTCACGGGGAATCTGACCATCGGCTGCCAGAACCGCGATGGCGATAGGCAGATCAAAGCCGCTACCGGTCTTGCGAATATCGCCGGGCGCCAGGTTGACCGTAATGCCCGAGCGTGGGATCTCGAACCCGGCGGAGTGCATCGCGCAGCGAATACGACCGCGCGACTCCATCACCTCCATACTCGGAATGCCGAGCATTTGGATGCCCGGAACGCCGCCGGCAAGCGAGACCTCGACCGTGACGGGAATCGCCTCGACGCCGCGGATGCAGGCCGCGTGAACGGCAAACGTCTCGAACGCCATCACGAAACCTGCCAATCGAACGCGTTGTACTGGTGCTCGATCTCGGCGATATGCCCGTCGCGGATGGTGACGCCCACGGCATCGAAGCGAATCGCCTTGAGCGGATAATGCTCCATGAGATAGCAACTTGCGATGCGGCGGTAGCGGCGTTGCTTTTGGGCGTCCACGGCCTCCTCGGGAAAGACCCGCGTGTTGCAATCCAGCGCAACGCGTCTGGTCTTGACCTCGGCCATCACCACGACATCGTCGAGCTCATCGAGCAGCACCAGATCGGCCTCGCCCTCGGTGCAACGATAACCCTGCTCCAGCAAGGTGTAGCCGCGCTCGTTAAAGTAGTCGATGGTGATCAGCTCGCCTAGCATGCCCAGCTCGCGGGGACTGAGTCCCTTGATAAACTCGGGCGTCATCGCCCCACAGTCGAGCTCGCCGTTTTCCCAACGCTCCTTGAGCTGCTGCGTCTTGCTCTTTTTGCTTGCGGCACTCATGGGGTCTCCTTTCCCGCACACTGCATTGCCCCGATGATGAGGGCACCTTTCATGCGGGTAAGTACCGGAAGCAAACCAAAAGCTGACCAAATGCCGACAAAAAACGGGCCGTACGCAGCAATGCTGCTGCATACGGCCCGCTACCAGCAGGTTTATAAAACCACAGAGGTCCCTGTCTCCACAATTGGCCTAGAAAAGGCGCTCAGTCTGCAGAAAGTTTCCGCAAAAGCTCACGCGGTGCAGCGGACAAAGTCCATGTTTGCGAATGGCCTCGATGTGCTCGGGGCTCGCATAGCCCTTCGACTCGGCCAGATGGTACTCGGGGTACTCGGCGTCGTACTCGACCATCATCTCGTCACGCGTGACCTTGGCCATGATGGACGCTGCGGCGATGCAGGCGATCTTGGCATCGCCTTTCACCACATCGCGCTCGTTAGGAACAGCGCCCAAGGGGTTGCCATCCATGAGGACGCAGTCGGGTTCAAGTCCCGTATCGGCCACGGCGCCCGCAACGGCGGTACGGATAGCACGGGCCATGCCCATCTCATCGATATCCTTAGGCGCGATATGGCAAAAACCGATCGCCGTCGCCACCTCGGCAATCTTCACTGAGAGCAACTCGCGGCGCGCCGGCGTGAGCTTTTTGGAATCGTTGATGCCCCAGACGCGCGGCTCCATGGGAAGGCACACGGCACACACGGTTAAGGGACCCGCTACCGAGCCGCGGCCCACCTCGTCGACACCAACGACCACCCCATCGCCGCCAAGCTCATGCATAAGCTCGTACATGTCATTGACGCGCTCGCGCTCGGCAAGTTCCTTAGCATGGCGTTTGAGGGCGCGTTCACAAGCCTTGATCACCTGCTGGCGCGGGTCCTCGCGATAATGCTCCACGAGGGCGGGGATCTCCTCAAACGTTGCGCTCGCTAGCTCTCCGGCAACCTGCGATGCCGAAACCGAGCTCGTCATATTGGCCATACCAGGCCCTCCTTGCATGCAAATCAGATAAAAAGAAGGGCCACCCGAAGGTGGCCCTTGTGTCCAAACGAGTGGACAGACGCTGCGATCTTCTTAGCGCTTCTCGGGGATGCGAGCAGCCTTGCCCACCTTGTCGCGGAGGTAGTACAGCTTGGCGCGACGGACGCGACCATGACGAACGACCTCGAGCTTGGCGATCTTGGGGCTGTGAAGCGGGAAGGTACGCTCAACACCGACACCGAAGGACATCTTGCGGACGGTGAAGGTCTCGCGGGCACCGGCGCCGGCCATGCGGATGACGTCGCCCTGGAAGACCTGGATGCGCTCGCGGTCGCCTTCCTTAATGCGGTAGTGAACCTTGACGTTGTCGGCGACGCGAACCTGAGGAATGTCCTCGCGGATCTGCTGACGCTCGATTGCGCGGATGTAATCCATGTGCAATTCCTTACTCTTCTAGAGGTGCCGTACCACCTTGGCCGGCACGTAGTTGAACAAACGTATTCGAGTATACACGCGCGGGTTTCTGCTGCAAGAACAATTTTTTACGCAGACAAAAAGACAAAACCCGCACATGATAACCGTCCGCCTCACGAATGAGACGGACGGCATGAAGGGGGGCTACGTTAGGCGTCTGAACCCAAAACGTTACGCGGAGCGCTTCGCCTCGAGCTTGGCCTGGGCGGCAGCCAGGCGTGCGAGGGGCACGCGGTAGGGCGAGCAGGACACATAGTCCACGTCGGCCACGTTGAACAGGCCCTTAATGGATTTGGGGTCGCCGCCGTGCTCGCCGCACACGCCAAAGTGCATGTCGGGGTTGGTGGCGCGGCCCTTCTCGACGGCCATGCGCACCAGCTCGAGCACCGCGGTATCGATGGTCTCGAAGGGATTGTCCTTCAGGATCTTCTTATGCATGTACAGCGGGATGAACTTAGCCTCGGCGTCGTCACGCGAGAAACCGAAGGTCGTCTGGGTGAGGTCGTTAGTGCCAAAACAGAAGAAGTCTGCATAATGGGCGATCTCGTCAGCGACCATGCAGGCGCGCGGCAGCTCGAGCATCGTGCCCACGGGAATATTGAGCTCGACGGCCTCTTCGTCGGAAACCTCGGCGATTACGCGCTCGATAACCTCGCGGATCTGGACATGCTCGGCCGTGATGGAAACGAGCGGAACCATGATCTCAGGGCGCGGATCGACGCCTTCCTTGATAAGACGGGCAGCAGCCGTAGCGACGGCGCGAACCTGCATGAGCGGCAGATCGCTAAAGACGACGGACAGGCGCACACCGCGCAGGCCGAGCATCGGGTTGGACTCGACCATACCGTCAATACGACGCAGACGGGTGCGCAGGGCGGCAAGCTCTTCCTCGTTGGCGCCAGCGGCTTCCTTCTTGGTGATGGCGACCTCGAGCTCGCGAGGATCATCCAGGAACTCATGAAGCGGCGGATCGAGCAGCCGGACGACCACATCGCGACCGGACATGGTCTTGAACATCGCCAGGAAGTCCTCGGTCTGAACCTTGAGCAGGTCGGCCAGGGCCTGCTGCTTCACGGTCTCATCGTCAGACAGGATAAAGCTCTGGATGATGTTCTTGCGATCGCCCAGGAACATGTGCTCGGTGCGGCACAGGCCAATAGCCTCGGCGCCAAACTCGAGGGCGAGCTCGGCATCCTCGGGATTGTCGGCGTTGACGCGCACATGGTTGGCATGGCCACAGGTCTCGTCCAGGCGAATCTCGTCGGCCCAGGACAGGATGGTGTCCAGGTCGCCGGTAAGCTCGGCGGAGGCCAGGTCGACGGGACCGTCGACGACGATGCCCTGGGTGCCGTCGATGGAGATGACATCGCCCTCGTGCAGTACGCGGTCGCTGCCCTCGATGCGCACGACCTTCTCGGCGGCGTCAATATGGAAGCGCTCAACGCCGCAGACGCAGGGCGTACCCATGCCGCGGGCGATAACGGCGGCATGGCTCGTCTTGCCACCGTGGCTGGTCAGGATGCCCTCGGCGGCGACCATGCCCTTCAGGTCGTCGGGGTTGGTCTCCCAACGAACCAGAATGACCTTGTGGCCCTCGTTGGCGCGCGCGACGGCGTCATCGCTCGAGAACACGACCTCGCCCACGGCGGCACCGGGGCTGGCGTTCAGACCGCTGGCCAGCGCCTCGTACTTCTTGGAGGCGTCAAACTGCGGGTGCAGGAGTTGGTCGAGCTGCGCGGGATCGATGCGGCTCACGGCCTCCTCGCGGGTGATCAGGCCCTCCTCGACCATTTCGATAGCGATGCGCAGGGCGGCGGTGGCGGTGCGCTTGCCCACGCGGGTCTGGAGCATCCAGAGCTTGCCCTGCTCGATGGTGAACTCGATATCGCACATATCGCGATAATGATCCTCGAGCGTCAGGAACACGCGCTCGAGCTCCTCACCTGCGGACTCGAGGCCCGGGGTGGTCTTGAGGTCGGCAATGGGCTCGGTGTTGCGGATGCCGGCGACGACGTCCTCGCCCTGGGCGTTAACCAGAAAATCGCCGTAGAACTCCTTGGTGCCGTCGGCCGGGTTGCGCGTAAAGGCGACGCCGGTCGCAGAGGTCTCGCCCTTGTTGCCAAAGGCCATGGCCTGCACGTTGACGGCGGTGCCGAGGTCGTCGGAAATGCCATGCTGCTTGCGGTAGATGCAGGCACGCTCGTTCATCCAGCTGCCAAAGACGGCCTGGATGGCAAGGCGTAGCTGAAGCTCCGGGTCGTGCGGGAAGATGGGCTTGCCGTCAGCGACCTCGAGCTCGGGATACAGGGCGGCATCGACGTTCTCGGAGAAGATGCCCTTAAAGGTCTCGACGAGTTCCTGCAGGTCCTCGGCCGAAAGCTCGGAGTCGACGCGAACGCCGGCGACCAGGCGGGCCTGGGTCAGGGCGTTCTCGAACAGGTCGGCATCGACACCCATGACGACGTTTGAGAACATCTGGATAAAGCGGCGGTAGCTATCCCAGGCAAAACGCAGGTTTTGCGTCTGGGCAATGAGACCCTGAACGGAGTCGTCGTTGAGACCCAAGTTGAGGACCGTGTCCATCATACCGGGCATGGAGAACGGAGCGCCCGAGCGAACCGACACGAGCAGCGGATCGGAGGCGTCGCCGAGCTTTTTGCCGCAACGGGCCTCGAGGTCTGCCTCGGCAGCAACGATCTCATCGAGTGCGCCCTCGGGCCACACGTTGCCGGCACCGGAGTACTCGACACAGGTCTGGCAGGTAATGGTAAAGCCACCGGGAACCGGCAGGCCGATACGGCTCATCTCGGCAAGGTTTGCGCCCTTGCCGCCAAGCACGAAGTTCATGGACTTGTCGCCCTCAGTGACACGGGTGCCCTGGGCGTCGGTTCCAAAACGGTAAACCCTCTTGCAATCGCTCACGATACTTCCCCTTCCATGCACTTACGCGCACGACCGTGGTAACGAATCGACCCGCCAGATGCGGGCCGTGAGGGAACTATACGGCGGGTTTTGAGCGGGCTTAAGCAGAGGATGCGCGGTTTGGTAAACGTGCTAAAACTGGCGGTAAACGGTAGATAAAGGTGGTTACCTTATGAAGATACCACTGCAAGAGAAATGCAGGTCAGATGCGATATTTTTGCTAAATCGCTTTATCAAAATGCTGCTACTATTAGGCTCGACGGGCGGCGCGGCGGGCACGGGCTTCTTGGATTTCCTCCAAGTGGCTAATGATCTCGGAGGCGCTCTCCTCGATCGCCTTGCCATCGGTACGCACCACAAAGCAGCCTAGGCGCTTCATGAGGGCACGGGCTTCCTCGAGCTCGCTGCGCACACTCTCGGGCTCGGCATAGGAGCCGGCAACGGCACGGGCGTAATCATCGCCCAAGCGGCTATCGCGAATCTCAGAAATAACGTCGACGGTCGAAATTAGGCCGAACAGGCGCATCGGGTCAACCTCGTAAATCGACTTGGGCGGCTCCATGCCGTGCGCCAGAGGGACATTAGCAACCTTGTAACCTTGATAGGCCAAATACATCGACAGCGGCGTCTTGGACGTGCGCGATACGCCCAACAGCACGATATCGGCACCCGACAGATCGTCGCAGCCGCGTCCATCATCGTGCTCAACGAAATACTCCATGGCCTCGATACGATGGAAATAGCGGTCATCGGTCCTGTGAATCACGCCCGCAACGCCCTTGGGCGGCACACCGATGAGCGACGACAGCACGGCAAGCGTCGGGCCGATCAGGTCGACCGAGCGAATATGCAACATACCCAAGTAGTCGAGCACACGAGCACGAAGGGCCGGGTCGACAATGGTGTGGAACACGGCGATATCGCGATGGTCGGCATCGACGCGCGGCCCCACAAATGACTTGACCTGCTCCACGGAGGTCACCTTAGGCAGGCGCAAAACGCGAAAAACCCCTTCATCAAATTGCCCGGACGCCGCAAGCACCACCTCACAAGCGGTATCACCGAGCGAGTCGGAGATAACGATAACGGTGGGACGAGCGGTGACCGGGCAATCCATGCGGAGCTCCTTTTGCGCTTATGCGCAGGCTGGCTTACTTTTTGCGGGCAAGCTCACCGATGTTGGCGATGCCGGAGAAAACGGCCTCGAAGCGGTTGAGCAGCTTAAGGCGATTATCGCGGAGCTGCTCGTCCTTGTCCATGACCATAACCTCATCGAAGAAACGGTCGATGGGCGCGCGCAGGGCGGCGAGGGCGGCAAATGCGGCCGGGTAGTCCTCGGCAGCAAGGGCAGCATCGACAGCAGTCTGAGCAGCCTCGGAAGCATCGGCAAGCGCGAGCTCGGCCTCGCCCATCAGGCTGCGGTCGTACTCCGCGCCCAGCTCGGGCTTGGAGATGTGCGCGGCACGGGCATAGGCCGTAGCCAGGTTGTCAAAGGTCTCGGCATCGTTCTTGCGGGCCTCGTCGAGGGCGGCGCAGCGGGCGAAGAAGACGGACGGGGCGATGATGTGCACCGCGGAGACGGCGGCAACGGTATCAGCCGGGATCTTTTCGTCGCGGGCCATGCTCACCAGGCGGCCATGGAAGAAGTCACGAACCTGCTGGGCGACCTCGGCGGCGTCGAACTCAATGCCCTGCTCACTGTAGAGCTCGAGGGCGAAGTCGATGAGCGACGTGGGGTCGATCGGCAGGCGGTCGCGCAGGATGTTGATGATGCCGATAGCGGCACGACGCAGCGCGTAGGGGTCCGAAGAGCCGGTCGGGGGCTCGCCGATGGCAAAGATACCGGCGATGGTATCGAGCTTGTCGGCGCAAGCCACGATGCAGCCAGCGGTGCCCTCAGGCAGCTCGTCACCGGCAAAGCGGGGACGATAGTGATCGCGGATAGCATGAGCGACCTCGTCGTTCTCCCCCATCGCGGTCGCGTAATAACCGCCCATCACGCCCTGCTGGCTCGTGAACTCGACAACGGCGTTAGACACCAGGTCGGCCTTGCACAGGTGCGCGGCGCGAGCGGCATCGGCGGCAAGGTGGGCGCCCAGATGAGCCTCGCGGGCGATAGCGAGCGCGAGCTGCTCGATGCGCTCGGACTTGGCGAGCACGCTACCGAGCTTCTCCTGGAAGGCAACCTTGGCCAGACGCTCGCGGAACTCGTCGAGGGAGATCTTCAGGTCCTCCTCGTAGAAGAACTTGGCATCGTCCAGACGGGCACGCACAACGCGCTCGTTGCCGTCGATCACGCGCTCGGCGTTCTCGGGCTTGCTGTTGGAGACGACCACGAACTCACGCGTGAACTTGCCCTCGCCGTCATAGATCGGGAAGTAGCGCTGGTTGGTGAGCATGGACTCGCAGATAATCTCGTGCGGGACCTTGAGGAACTCCTCATCGAAGGTACCGACGAGCACCGTCGGCCACTCGCAGAGGTTAATGACCTCCTCGAAGACCTTCTTGGGCGTATCGACATGGCAGCCGGGACGGGCAGCCTCGACCTCGGCGATACCGGCGAGGATGGCCTCACGACGACGCTCGGCAGAAAGCACGCCGGCGTCCTCGAGCACTTGCTCGTAGACGGCGGGGCTGGCGACCACATGGTCACCGGGGCCAAGTACGCGATGACCACGCGTGGTGTTGCCACTCGTCACGTCGGCAAACGACACGGGCACAACATCCTCGCCCAGAAGGCAGCAAATCCAACGGACCGGACGAACAAAGGTAGCATGCTCGTGACCCCAGCGCTGGGAGCGGTAGTTGGGCCACTGCAGGCCGGCGATGGTCTTCTCGCACAGAGCGGTCAGAATCGGCGTAGCCGGTGCGGAGGGAATATTCTTCTCGGCGAACACATACTCACGACCGTCAGTGTCCTCGCGACGGACCAGGTCCTCGGCAGCCACACCGCACTTGCGGGCGAAGCCCTGGGCGGCCTTGGTGGCGTTACCGTCAGCGTCGAAGGCAATGTTGGCCGCGGGGCCACGCTTGACCTCGTGAACCTCGTCGGTCGCGGTGGCGACATCGGCAACGAGTGCAGCCAGGCGGCGCGGGCTCGAGATCACGCGGACCTCGCCGTGGGCCAGACCGGCCTCGTCGAGACCCTTGGCGATCATGGTGCCAAGCTGCTTGACGGCATTGTTCAGCGGTGCAGAGGGCATTTCCTCCGTACCGATCTCAAACAGGAAATCCTTAGCGTCTGCCATGGCTTACGCCACCTCGCCTTCCTGGTCGGCATTCTCGTTGACTCCGGCGACCTCGGCCATGTAGGCCTCGCAGCACGCCTTGGCGACGGCGCGGACGCGCAGGATGTAGTTGGCACGCTCGACTGCGGACAGAGCGCCGCGGGCATCGAGCAGGTTGAAAGCGTGGCTGCACTTCATGACGCAGTCATATGCCGGCAGCGGCAGCTTGCGCTCTAGACAGGAATGGCACTCGGCCTCGTAGTCGTCAAACTTCTGACGCATCATCTCGACGTTGGCGACCTCAAAGTTGTAGGCACTGAACTCGCGCTCGTTCTCGAGGAACACGTCGCCATAGGTCATGGGCGTGCCGTCGGGCAGGTAGCTCCACACCAGGTCGTAGACCGAGTTGACGCCCTGGGCGTACATGGCGATGCGTTCCAGGCCATAGGTGATCTCGACAGGAACGGGGTCGACCTCGATACCGCCCACCTGCTGGAAGTACGTAAACTGCGTGACTTCCATGCCGTTGAGCCAGACCTCCCAGCCAAGGCCCCAGGCGCCGAGCGTCGGGCTCTCCCAGTCGTCCTCGACAAAGCGGACGTCATGGTCGTTGGGGTCCAGACCGATAGCGGCAAGAGACCCCAGGTAAAGCTCCTGGGCGTTGACCGGAGAGGGCTTGATGAGCACCTGGAACTGATAGTAGTGCTGCATGCGGTTGGGGTTCTCGCCGTAGCGGCCGTCGGCGGGACGGCGGCAAGGCTGCGCATAGCAGGTGCGCCACTCGGCGGGACCGAGCGAGCGCAGCGTGGTCGCGGTATGGAAGGTACCGGCACCGACCTCGGAGTCATAGGGCTGCATAATGACGCAGCCCTGCTCGCCCCAGTACTGCTGGAGGCGCAGGATGATGTCTTGGAAGGAAAGCGATGAAGCGTTCATGCCTCTAATATCCCCTCGTCGAAACGATTACACGGTTAGGTACTGTACTATAGCGGTTTTTAGTCGATAGCGCCGATGCGGTTGAGCGGCCAGTAGCGCACGAGTGCCACGGCGATCAAATCAGAGCGATCGACGGGACCAAAGTAGCGTGAGTCGGCAGAGTTTTCGCGGTTGTCGCCCATCACCCACACGCACCCGTCGGGAACGGTGTAGGGATAGCTTACCTGAGCACCGGGCGCTTGGACCGAAAGTGGCCAGCTCATGCCCGTCGTATAGTCCTCGTCGAGCGCTTGGCCGTCAACGACCACCTTGCCATCCTGCAGGTCGACCGTCTGGCCGGCCGTGGCAATAACACGCTTGACGAGAACATCATGCTCGGAGGTGCCATCGGGGTTGTGAAACACCACGATATCGCCTTGGCTGACAGGCTGACCGAGCTCGAGGCTCACCTTTTGCGCCAGGATCTGGTCGCCAATCTCGATCGTGTCCTCCATAGAACCGGTGGGCACCACAAAGGGCTCGACCACAAAGGTACGGATCAGGAACGTGGCCACGAGCGCAATCGCGATGACCGCGATCCACTCAAAAGCGCCCCTCAACGCGGAATGTTGCGTAGGAACCATACTCACTCCTCGCTCTGCGAATACGAAGCGTCAAGAATCTCCTGCGCGTAAGCGCGCTCCTCGGGCGTGAGCCGCGCTGTCTCGATCAGATCGGGACGCCAGCAGCAGGTGCGCTCGATGGCGTTCTTGCGACGCCAGGCATCGACCTTGGCGTGATCGCCGCTCACAAGCACCGGCGGCACGCCCTCGCCGTTGAACTCGGCGGGGCGGGTGTACTGCGCGTACTCGAGCAGTCCTCCGTCCTCGGCGGTCGAGAATGACTCGTCGACGTTGCTCATTTCGTCACCAAGGGCGCCGGGAATCAGGCGTACGACGGCATCGGCAACGACCATAGCGGGAAGCTCGCCGCCCGTGAGCACGTAGTCGCCGATCGACAGACGCTCATCGGCATACGCATACGCGCGCTCGTCGACGCCCTCGTAGCGACTGCACACAAACAGCAGGCGCTCACTTTTGAGCAGGCGCTCGGCCACATGCTGCGTAAAAGGCTCGCCACAGGGGGTAAAGAACACCACAGTGGGCTTGGGACCCTCTGCGCTAATGGCCTCGATGGCCTCTGCGATAGGCTCGACCTTCATGAGCATGCCCTGCCCGCCGCCGTACGGCTCGTCATCGACGGTACGATGGCGGTCGTGCGTCCAGTCGCGCAGGTTATACGCCTTAAAATCAAAAAGGCCGGCCTTGCGGGCGCGGCCCAAAATCGACGTGGACATGACGGGCTCAAACATCTCGGGAAAGACCGAAAGGGTCTCGATCAGCATGTTGTCCTCCCTAATTGTCCATATCGATCAGGCCGTCCATAGCGTGGACGGAAATTGTTCCTGTGTCGGGAAGATCGAGCACGACCTGCTCGATCACGGGAATCAGTACCTCGCCGTACCGATCACCCTCGACAACCCAAACATCGTTAGCGGGCGTCGACATGATCTCGACAATCGTGCCGAGCGAACCGAAGCGCTCGTCGACCACCTCGTGACCCATCAGGTCGGTATAGGCAGCGTCGAGCGAATCGAGCTCAAAATCGTCACGATTTGCCAGCACGTAGCATCCCGTGATACCCTCGGCGGCCGTCAAGTCGTCTATGCCCTCAAACGAGACCAGATCGCCATCGCCCGTATCGGTGACGGACACGACCGTGCAAAAGCGGTCGCGCTTGAGCGCCGGCGGCGTCAGGGCGACGCGCATACCCGGCTCTAATACAGAAGGAAGCCCCCGCAGCGGCTGCGCGAGGACCTCCCCCTTCCTTCCGTGCGGCTTGACCACACGGGCGATGTTTTTGTACTGGGACCTCAAGGTCCTAGCCCAGAACCTCTACCTCGACAGCAGTGTCGAGGCGAGCGGCCAGTGCACGGGCGAGCGTGCGAATGGCCTTGATGGTACGGCCACGACGGCCGATGACCTTAGCGACGTCATCCTCGGCGACCGAAACCTCAATTGTAGAGGCGTCGTCACCATCGATGACCTCAAGGCTCACGGAATCCGGGTCGTCGACGATCTGAACAACGAGATATTCGACGAGATCGGCGATGCGATCTGAGAGCATTGCCTCACCCTCGAGCTGTGCAGCGTCAACCTCAGGCACGATTTACTCCTCGGCGCCCTCAGCGGCCTCAGCGGCAGCCTTAGCGGCCTCGGCCTCTTTGGCGAGCTGCTTCTTGGACTTCTTGACGACGGTCTCGGTCTTCTCGCCCTCGTTGGCGGCCTTGACCAGAGCGGCGACGGCGTCGGTAAGCTGAGCGCCCTTGGACTGCCAGTCGGCGATCTTCTCGAGGTCGAGGTTGATGGTCTTGGGGGCGGTCATCGGGTTGTAGCGGCCAACCTCCTCGATGATACGACCGTCACGCGGGGCGCGGGAATCGGCGACGACGACACGGTAGTACGGACGCTTCTTAGCGCCGTGACGAGCAAGGCGAATCTTGACTGCCAAAGGAAACTCCTCCAACCAAGCAGCTTTAGGCTGCAACTACAAACAAACAGTTGAACATAATACGCCATCGACGCGGGCAGGTGAAGTCCGTGAGACCAACTTCTTCGGTGTAGTCGAGGGCAAATCCATATCTTAGACAAGAATTCGGGATTTGCAAGCACATCCACGCACCCCACATGAGCTGCGCGGTATACTCATGACATGGAAAGACGCGAACATACATACGGTTATGAGGATGCCATGGGCGTCACGCCGCCTCCCTGGACGGGTCCGGCGGTGGGTCTGATGGACCTTGATGCGTTTTTTGCGAGCGTGGAGATGCTCGATCATCCCGAATGGCGCGGAAAGCCGCTCATCGTGGGCGGAGACGCCGATTCGCGTGGCGTCGTGTCCACGTGTTCGTATGAGGCACGTCGCTTTGGCGTGCACTCCGCCATGCCCTCAGCCGAGGCGCGGCGCTTGTGCCCGCAAGCCATTTGGACGCACGGGCACTTTGATCGCTACCGCGAGGTGAGCGCGCACGTTATGGCAATTCTCGCCGACGAGACCCCGCGCGTTGAGCGCGTATCCATCGACGAAGCCTTCATCGATATCACACCGGGTCGCTTTGCGCCCGAAGACCCGCTGCTGGTTGCGCGGCGTATAAGCGGTCGCGTGGCAGAGCTGGGAGTGACGTGCTCCATTGGCGTGGGCTGCAACAAGACGGTCGCAAAAATCGCAAGCGAGCGGGATAAGCCGTTTGGGCTGACCATCGTGCGCCCCGGAACCGAGCAGCGCTTTTTGGCCGCGCTGCCGGTATCTGCCATGAGCGGCATCGGGCGCTCGGCCGAGGAGCGACTGCGCCGCATGCGCATCTACACCCTCGGCGAGCTATCACGTGCACCGGAATCCACCTTGGCCTCTATTTTTGGCGTCAACGGCGAACGCATGCGCCAGCGTGCGCAAGGACTCGAAATCTCCGAAGTCACGAGTCTCGATGAAGAGCGTGAGGTCAAGTCGGTCAGTAATGAACGCACCTTTGCGAAAGATTTGACTGAGCGTGGGGATATTGAGGCGGCGATTGCGCTGTTGGGAGAGTCAGTGGGACGCCGCCTGCGCCGTCAGGGGCTGACGGGTGCCACGGTAACGCTCAAGCTTAAGTATTCGTATGGCAGCGGGCGTACGGCACAGCGCCGGCTGCCTCATCCGACCGACGATGAGAACATCTTCGTGGCGGTTGCACTCGAACTGCTCGACAACATCTGGCAGGATGGCATGCATGTTCGCTTAGCGGGCATCGGCATGAGCGACTTCGACCACCAAGGCGGCATCCAGACTGACCTGTTCTGCGAGATCGATGACCGCGGAGCCCAATCCAGCGACCGCCGCGACCTCTCCGTCGCCATCGACGCCGTCCGAGACAAATTCGGCGACACCGCCCTTTCCTTCGGCCGCCAATCCCGCTTCAACGATTAACCGCCTTTGGGCAAAAAGAAAGCCGGGCAGGTGCGGAAACCGCACCTGCCCGGCGATATGCGTGAGGGTAGCTAAACCCCGTCTCAAATGAGCTACTAGAGGAGATTGAGGGGGAGCTGGGGGGCGTCTCCCCAGAGTTTCTCGAGGCGGTAGAAGTCGCGGGCTTCGGGAGTGAAGACGTGGACGACAACCGAACCGTAGTCCATGAGCATCCAAGTCTTCTGCTCGCGGCCCTCGATGGAGAACGGATGCTCGCCGCAAGCCTCGGCGACCTTCTCCTCAATCTCGTCGACGATCGAATCAACCTGGCGGTTGTTGGTGCCGGTAGCAAGGACAAAGTAGTCGCACACATCGGAAAGCTCAGTCAGGTCGAGCACCTGAACGTCCTCGCCCTTCTTGTCGTAGGCGGCCTGCGCGGCGGCGCGGGCGACATCCTCGGCGGCGACACCGCTCGCGGACAGCGAGGCGGCGGTGCGGTCGGACGTGGCGGCGAAGCTCTTGTGCTCCACATCCTTGAGAATCTGCTCGTCAGTCATGGTCTCGTCGGCCATGGAACACCTCTTTCTAGACGCACCCGAGCTAGCGTAGCTGGGCGTAATGGTTGTAAATCGTAATAGCCGTGGGATAAAGATAACGCCCGGACTGGATCACATAGACCAAACCCTGCGCAAAACAGGAGAAGAACAACTCATCGAGCGTCGACTCCCCCACCATCTTGCGCAGCGCGTGGGCATAATCGCCGTGGCGGTTGGGCTCGATGGCATCGGCCACAAAGACCACCATATCGAGCGGCGTCATGTCGCAAGCTCCCACGGTGTGACGGTCGACAGCCTGAAAGACCGCCGGCGACAGCCCGGGAAAAAGCTGCGGAAGCTCATAGGCGGCAACTGGGCCATGCAGCAGCGGTGTCGCGGCCGAAGGAGAGCCGGCAACCTTGATGCCATAGTGAAGCGCGCGGGCCACGAGCTCGTCATCGGAAAGCACCTTGTCCCAGTCGTGGATCAAGCCGGCGGCAGCGGCATCAAAGCGGTCAACGCCGTAGACCTCGGCCAGATGAAGTGCGGTCTCGGCAACACCCAGCGAATGCACATAGCGCTTGCGCTTATCCTTCATGCGAACATCGAGCAGCTCTTGAATGCGCTTGAGCAGTGCGCGCTCATCGCCCTCAAACTGATCCTCTACCGACAACGTAGACCCCCATCACTCAAAATCTTCTTGGCCCAAATCGGCATATAGCCTGCGTTTGCGAATGTAGCCGAGCACGGACTCGCTCGTAAGATAGCGCACGCTCATGCCGCGGGCAACTCGCTTACGAATGTTCGTCGAGCTGATCGCCAGCGCCGGAATCTGAATATAGCGCACGTCGAACGGCAGCCCCGACTCTTTGATTCGGGCACGCGCTGTATCGATATCAAAGCCCGGTCGTGTCGCCGCAATAAAGGTAGCAAGCTCAGCGATTCGTTCGGCATCATGCCAGGTCACGATATCGATAATCGCATCGGCGCCCGTAATAAAGTAGAGCTTTACCTGCGGCGGGTAAAAGTCGCGAAGGGCATGAAGCGTATCAGCCGTATAGGTTACGCCCGGGCGGTCGATCTCGAACCGGCTCGCCAAAAAGGCCGGGTTCGCGGCGGTGGCGAGGACCGTCATGGCATAACGATCCTCGGCAGGCGTCACCGGCTTGTCAAGCTTAAAGGCAGGCGTGCCCGCCGGCATAAAGAGCACGGCATCCAAGTCGAGGGACTCACGCGCCTGCTCAGCGGTCACCAGGTGCCCGTAATGGATGGGATCAAAGGTGCCACCCATAATGCCGAGCCTAAACTCCTGCCCGTCCTCTAGAGGAAGCTCGGGCAGACCGATTCCACCGCGCAGCGACATGGCTTACTCGCCCTCCGAGGTCTCGGCATCGTCCTCGGCATCCGCCGCATCGACAACCTCGACGCCCTCATCCGCAGCATCGGCCACGTCAATGGCCTCGACGGCAACGTCCTCGCCAGCATCCTCGAGCTCTTCGTACTCCGAGAAGTCCTCGGCGCCCTCAAAGTCAAAAGCGCGCTGGCAAATGCGGACCTCGTCGCCCGCACGGCAACCGGCCTTCTCGAGCGCGTCGTCAACACCCATACGCGCAAACTTATGCTGCAGGTAAATGACGGCTTCCTCGTTTTCCCAGTCGGTCTGGATGACCATGCGCTCGATGGCACGACCGACCACGCGGAAGGCACCGGGCTCTTCCTGGACAATGCGGAAACGCTTCTCGCGCTGCAGGCGGCGACGCTCCCACTCCTCGTCGCGCAGATCGACCGGCTCATCAGAGACCGCCAGCTCGGCGCGAAGCTTAGCCACCTGCTCGCCCACGGCAAGCATCAGCGTGTTGAGGCCGGCGCCCGTAACAGCAGACACGGCAAAGAACATATGGCCATCGTCGAGCGCCGCACGCTTAAGGTCGGCAATCTTGTCGGCCGTGCCCGGCGCATCACACTTGTTGGCAATGACGATCTGCGGACGCTCCGAAAGCTCGGCGCCATACTGCTCGAGCTCGCGGTTGATGATGCGATAGTCCTCGACCGGATCGCGATCCTCAAAACCACCCGTCATATCGACGACGTGCATGATGAGTGCCGTACGCTCAATGTGGCGCAGGAACTGGTGACCCAGGCCACGGCCCTCGCTCGCGCCCTCGATGAGACCGGGGACGTCAGCAACGACGTAAGAATATTCGCCGGCACGCACCATGCCGAGGTTCGGCACGAGCGTGGTAAACGGGTAGTCAGCAATCTTGGGGCGGGCGGCACTCATGCGCGCAATGAGCGATGACTTACCCACCGAGGGAAAGCCCACAAGCGCGGCATCGGCCATAAGCTTCATCTCGAGCTCGATCCAGTGTTCCTCGGCAGGCTCGCCGAGCTGGGCAAAGGCCGGAGCGCGACGCACCGACGTCACAAAGTGTGTGTTGCCCAGACCGCCGGCACCGCCGGGCGCCACGACGACGCGCTCGCCGTCGTGCACCAGGTCGGCAATCTCGAACATCGGGGTCTGCGTCTCGGGATCGAGCTCGCGCACCACGGTACCCATAGGGACCTTGAGAATCAGGTCCTCGCCGCTCTTGCCGTTACGACGGGCACCCTGCCCGTGCGTGCCGCGCTCGGCGCGGAAGTGATGCTTAAAGCGGTAATCGATCAGCGAAGACAGCTGAGCATCGGCCTGGATGACGACATTGCCGCCACGACCGCCGTCGCCGCCATCGGGGCCGCCCTTGGGGACAAATGCCTCGCGCCTAAACGACATGCATCCGGCTCCGCCGTCGCCGCCGCACACGTTAATGCGGCTGATATCGGTGAACTGTGACAACAGAATCGCCTCCTACAAAAAAGAGGGAGACCCTTGAATCCTAAAACTCAAGTGCCTCCCACATATGTGCTCTATGAAGGGTGAATTACGCGTTCGCGAGCGGGCGTACGCTGACCCTGTGCTTGATACCCTTGTGGAACTCAACGGTACCGTCGACCAGCGCGAACAGCGTGTCGTCCTTACCACGGCCAACGTTCTCACCCGGGTGGATGTGCGTGCCGTGCTGACGGACGAGAATCGTGCCCGTGGTTACCGTCTGGCCGGCATAGCGCTTCGTGCCAAGGCGCTGACCGCGGGAGTCACGGCCATTACGGGAGGAACCGAGTCCTTTTTTGTGTGCCATTGTGTATACCTACTCTTTCGTTACGAGTGTAATCTACTCGGCGACGGGAGCCTCGGCAACAGCCTCGGCCTCTGCCTTGACAGCCTTCTTGGCGCGGGACGTAGCCTGGACCTTCACGATCTTCAGCTTGGTGAGCTGCTGACGGTGACCCTTCAGACGACGATAGCGCTTACGCTTGTGGAACTTGAAGACCAGCTGCTTCTCGCCCTTGAACTGCTCAACGATCTGAGCGGTAACCTTGGCCTTGGCCAGCTTGTCGGGATCGGTGACGATCTTCTTACCATCGTTGAGGAAGATAACCGGCAGGGTGACCTTGTCGCCCTCATTGCCCTCGATCTTCTCGACGGTGATGACATCGTCGGTGGCGACCTTGTACTGCTTGCCGCCCGTGTTAACGATTGCGTACATGTTTACTTGCCCTTCATGCATCAGTTAGTGCAACAGCCGAATATAGTAGCAGGCGAAAATACCCCCGTCAACGAGTATGTGGAGCAAATCCACAAGTTCGCACAGGTATGGGGCTGACGAGTCGGCCCTCGTCGTCCTCGCATGCTTGATTCTGACGCTCGACATCGTAGGAGCAGATGGTCACGAGGTCTTGCATACCGGTGGAAACAATAGGTGCATCCACGCCCGGGGTCAAGCCCTGCAACAAAACATCAGCAGCAGAAAGCAAAATTTCCGGACGCATAGAGCCCTCGTTGTCGGCATGGGTGTCGAGCATGAGAACCAAATGGTCCGGGCGCTCCCCCGCCGTGAGCTCATAGCCAACGAGCGTGTGATCCAAATCCAAGCGCTTGCTCTTTTTGCCGCGCGCGTAGTCGATGCCATGATCCGCGCGCAGCGTGTCGATCGCACGACGCACCTCGTCGGCGCTTACGGGCGCCTCGGGATCCAGGTGTAAGTCGATGCGATACGACAGGCGCGTGAGCTGCGCCGTCAATGCCGGCGTGCGCACGTCGATGTACGCCGCCTCGATGGGCGCCAGATCGGCCGGAGACGCCGCAGCCAGGCGCTCAAACGCCTCGTCGAGCGCCACGAACTCGGTCATAAACAGGTCATACCACTCGCAGGTCGACGACGTACCAACCGGTAGCGCCGAAGAGAAGCCCACGCGCATGTGCGGAGAGAAGCCCTGCGTGACGGCATAGGGAAGTCCCGCACGGCGCACGATGCGCTCAATGGTATGGATCACTTCGAGATGGCCCAGGTACTTAAGGCGATCGCGCTTGCCATAGCGAACACGAAGTCTAAAGAGCGTGGGGTTGTCGGTCAGGCGCTCACTCATGCGCGATCACCCATCAATACATTCTTGGCGTGGAGCGTGGGGCAGATCCCGCAGCCGGTGCACGACGTGCGGGTGCAGTCGGGAGTCGTGACGTCCTCGAGCGAGCGACGGTACTCGCGCTCGAGGAAGCCGCGCGTGCAGCCGGGGCTCACGTGCTCCCACGGCAGGCGCCAGTCCAACTCGTAGGGCAGGTGCACGAGCTCATTGAGGTCGATGCCGTTTTTGGCAGCAGCTTCCTTCCAGTTATCGAGCGAGAAATGCTCTACCCAGGCGTCAAAGCGAGAGCCCGAGCGCCAAGCGTCGATGATGACGGGCGTCATGTCACGACCGGCGCGGGACAGCGCAGCCTCGATGAGCGAGGTCTCGGCATCGTGGTAATGAACGCGGACGGCACGGTTGCGAACGCTCGTGATGAGCAGCTTCTGGCGACGCTTGACGTCGTCGTAGTCGAGCTGCGGGCACCACTGGAACGGCGTGGCAGCCTTGGGGATAAAGACCGAAACCGAGATCGACACCGAGATCGAGCCGCGACGAGCCTTGGGCACCACGGAACGACCGAGCTCCAGCACGTGATCGGCCAGATTGGCGATGGCCACGATGTCCTCGTCGCGCTCGCCGGGAAGGCCCATCATAAAGTAGAGCTTCATGCGGTTCCAACCGGCCTCGAAGGCCGCCTTGGCCGCACGGTCCAGGTCCTCCTCGGTCACGTTCTTGTTAATGATGTCGCGCATGCGCTGGCTGCCGGCCTCGGGCGCGAACGTCAGTCCGCCCTTCTTTTCGCCGGCGACCGACTCGGCCATATCCACGCCAAACGAATCCAGGCGCTGCGACGGAATAGACACGCGAATACCCGTATCCTCCAGGCGATGGTTGAGCCTGCCGAGCACATCGCGAATGCAGGAGTGGTCGGTCGTGGAGAGCGAGGTCAGCGACACCTCGTCATAGCCGGTCTTTTCCAGACCCTGAATCACCGACGAGACGATCTGGTCGGCCGAGCGCTCACGCACCGGGCGATACGTCATGCCGGCCTGGCAAAAACGACAGCCGCGGGCGCAGCCGCGCAGGATCTCGATAGACAGGCGGTCGTGGACCAGCTGCGCATAGGGCACGCACGACTGCGACAGCGGATTCGTGGCGCCGAAATCCTCGACGACGCGCTTGTAGACCACGGTCGGCGCATCCTTGCCCTCACGCGGCACGGTGTAGCCATGCGGCGAGCAGGGCTCGTCGTGACAAACCTCATAGAGCGACGGCACGTAGTTGCCGGCAATGGATGCAAGCTGCTCGACAATCTGCGCGCGCGGGACTCCTTCGTCACGCAGACGGCGATGCAACTGGCAGGTCTCGAGCAGCGATTCCTCGCCCTCGCCGATGAGGATAACATCGAAGAAGGCCGCGTACGGCTCGGGGTTGTACACCGAGGGGCCGCCGGCGATGATAATGGGGTCGTCCTCGGTGCGGTCAGCCGCTAACAGCGGAATACCTGCGAGGTCGAGTGCCTCGAGGAAGTTCGTCACCGCCATCTCGTGCGGCACATGCAGGCCGACGATATCAAACGAAGCGACCGGCGCTGCACCCTCGAGCGACAGCAGCGGAATGCCTGCCTCGCGCATGGCGTCACCCATATCGGGCCACGGCACATAGCCGCGCTCGCAGGAGATGCCCTCGGCCTGGTTAAGGATGTTGTAGAGGATGGCGATGCCCTGGTTGGGCAGACCGACCTCGTACACATCCGGGTAGATCAGGCAGCAACGGTAGTCGGCATCGGCCTTGGAAAGCGTGCCCCACTCGTGATCGATATAGCGACTCGGCTTCTCGACCTTGGCGAGCAACGGCTCAATTAAATGAAAACAGTCTTGGTATGCAACGCGCAACGGAAAACCCCTAAGCAGCGAGATCTGATGCGTCCTGATAGGACGCCATAGGACGGGTAGCGCCCGCGACCGCAGTCACCAGATCGCGAACGCGGGAAAACGTGGCAGTGACCACCTCGTTAGCACGGCTGTAGTCGACATCGCGCTCGTAGAGCGAAACGAGCGCACGGCCCATGCCATAGGTGCCCGCGGCAGCAGCGAGCGCCTTGACGGCAAACCCAATATGCGGCGTCTGCTTGACGAGCGCGCGGGTGACCGCGCGGATCACAAGACCGCCGGCAAGCACGCCCGCGACCTCGTAGCCGCGCTCAGGCTTAATGCCGCGTCCAAAGACGGCAGCGAGCTCAAAGAGCATGCCCACCTGCGCCAGCGCCATAACGGGATAATCGGTGCCCGGCAAAAACACCAAAGCCCCGGTCGCCATATTGGTGAGCGCACACGAGGTGATGATACGATTGGCCGCCGCGATGCGCATGAAGACAAAGTTCGCCGCAAAAGCCGTTTCCTTGTCGGTGCGATCGAGAATCCAGCGGGCAAGCGTCTCGAGCAGATACGTCTTATCGGTTGCCGCCACCACACCGAGCATGGGCGTGGACTCCTCGATAAACGGCACCTCCACAGCAGACTCGGCAAGCACGCACACGGGCGCGCCGGCGATCACGAGCTCCTGCACGGCACTCTCCAAGCGGTCGGAACCACACGAGAGCACCAGCACCACATCGGTATCGGTCTTTGGAGCAATTCGCTCCTCCCCCAGACGCTCGACGCGCACAATGCCCGAGGTCGTCTGCGGCACAAAGGCGTCACGCACCGTCTCGGCCAGAAAGCGCGAGGCGGACGAATCCAGATAGACCGAGACGCGCACCGGCGTATCGGAATCCTTCTTAACGGACGCGCCCATCTTAAAAGCGCGGGTCAGCTTATCTACGGGAATTTTCATAGCAAACCCCTCCAGCGGTTACGCGGCGCCCGAACGATGCCGCCATATGGATTGTACGATACCCACCGTCAGCAGCTGGATCATCATCGAAGACGAACCGAAGCTAATAAACGGTAGCGGAATACCGGTAATCGGCATCATGCCGATGCACATGCCGATGTTCTCGAAGGTCTGGAATGCCCACATGCCGACGATACCTACGCACGACAGACGCAGGAACAGCGACTCACACTTAAAGGCGACGCGAATCGTCGAAAAGATCAGCAGCACGTAGAGGCACAAGAGAAAAAAGGAACCGCAAAAACCAAAGGTCTCGGACAAAAAGGCGAAGACGAAGTCGGTGTGGAACTCAGGCAGAAAGCCGCCGGCCGACTGCGTCGCATGGCCCAAACCCTTACCAAAGAAGCCGCCCGAGCCAACGGCGATAAGCGACTGCTGCAGGTTGTAGGCATCGTCCGAATCGGCATTATCGGGGTCGATAAAGACCGTCAGACGGTTCATCTGATACTGCTTGATGAGCACATCGTGGCCGAGCAACGAATCAAAGACCGAATCGAGCGCCAGAACGAGGGCCACCAAGCCCACGAGCAGGGCCAGGGTCGACAGCACCCATTCGCGGCGTGCACCGCTCATACAAATGACGATGGCGCCCGAAACCAGCACGACCAGGCCCGATCCCAGGTCGCCCATGGCAACGACGGCCAAAAACGGAATGGACAGCATGCCGCAGAGCTTGACGTAGTCGCGAACGGTATCGATGCGACCGTTATACTGCGAGCCAAGCGTAGCAATAAAGAAGATGGTGATGAGCTTGGCAAGCTCAACCGGCTGGAATGTCAAGCCGATACCGGGAATCTTGATCCAGCCCGTCATGCCCAGACCGCCCGTATAGGACAGACCCGGAATCTTGGGCGAGAGGATCACGATCAGGTCGATGACGAGCAACGCCGTCGAGAAATTGGAAATACCGCGCAGGTCGGAGCGCCAGACCAGCACCGCCAGCACCGCCCCGATGCCGATTCCCAGCAGATGGCGTGAGAACGAGGCATCGGCCTTAAACTGCGAAGCCGACCAGATGATGATGGCACCGTAGGCGACGAGCGCCACAGTAGCCACGAGCACACCGATATGCACCTTTTGGCGAAACGTGCCGCGCGAGGCCGAAAGTTGCTTGTTGACGCGGTCCAGGCTGCTGCGAGAGCCGGTCTTGGTTGAACGGAACAGATCCGCCGGAGAAAAATCCATCGCAACCTCCTATCGAACCGAAGAATCGCCCGAGGCCGAAGAGGTATCGGGCTCGTCATAAATCACGCCGAGCACGTCGCGCACGACATGCATCGCGGTATCTGAGCCGCCGCCGCCCTGCTCCAGGACAGTAGCGATGACATACTTGGGGTCATCGGCCGGCGCATAGGCGCAGAACCACGCGTATTCGTCCTCGCCACTTTTCTCGCCCGTGCCCGACTTGCCGTATACCTGCGGCGTCAGGGTGCCAAAGTGCGCCGCCAGGGACGTCGATGCCGTGTAAATCACGTCGTGCATACCGTTGCGAACAAGAGCCAAATCCGAATCGCTGTTGATCTTGGCCTCCAGGCGCTTCTTCTTGCCCTTGCCGTTGTACTTATAGGCATCGCCGTCGCCATCGCGCGACACGGCAGACAAAAACACGTGAGGCACGTACTGTTTGCCGCCGTTGGCAAGACCCATATAGGCGCACGCCATCTGCAGGGGCGTCACCAGGATATCGCCCTGGCCGATGGCGATGTTGGTCATATCGCCGGCATTCCACTTGCGGTCCTCGGCAGAGGCGTCGGTGAAGTACGACTCTTTCCACTCGGCATCGGGAATACGGCCCGCGCCCTCACTCGGCAGATCGATACCGCAGGTCTTGCCTAGGCCCCAGCGACGAAAGACCTCCTGCAAGCCCTCGGGATGTTGCTCGTCATAAAAGAACGCCTTGCCCATGTCGTAGAAGACAGGGTCGCACGAGTTGGCGATACCCGACTGCAGCGTCATGGTGCCGTGGCCGGAATGCAACCAGCAGTACTTGCCCCACGACTTGCCCAGACCCGTCCAATAGCCCGTGCAGTTGGTCGTCTGCCCCGACGTGTAGGTTCCAAACTCAAGACCGGCCAGTGCCGAGAGCGGCTTGATGGTCGAGGCCGACATGTACTGTCCGCTAATGGCGCGGTTGAGCAGCGGGTGCGAACCCTTGTCATCATTGAGCTCGGTCCACACGTCATTTGAGACGCCGCCGATAAAGACAGACGGATCGAACTTGGGCTGGCTCGCCATGCCCAGGATCTCGCCATTGTTGGGATCGAGACACACCACAGCGCCGTTGCCGGCATTGCTGTAGCCAGTGGTCTTGGCAAGCTCGATAGCGCTCGCCAGCGCCGTCTCGCAGGCCTGCTGGATCTTAAGGTCGAGCGTGAGCTTAATGTCGGAGCCGGCCTTCGCAGGCACGGCACCGGCCTGACCGGTCACATTGCCCGAGGCATCGACCTTGACGGTCTGCTCGCCACGAATACCCTGCAGCAGGTTTTCGTAGTAGCTCTCAACGCCCGCCTGGCCCACGATATCGCCCGACTGGTACGTAATCTTGCCAGCAGAAGCATCATCATCGCCAGAGGTTTTCTTATTCTGGGCCTCGAGCTGCTCGGAGGTAATGGTGCCGGTATAGCCCAAGATATGGCATGCCGTCTCGCCATATGGATACTGGCGCTCGGTACGCTCGGCAATCTTGACGCCCGGGAACTCGCCGGCGTGTTCCTTGATATAGGCAACCGTGGAGCGACGGACGTCCGTCGCGATGGTATGCAGGCTCTGAGCGCCCTCTGTATTGTCCTGAATATTGCGAAGGACCGCCACGTAAGGCATTCCAAGCACGTTGGCAAGATGGCGAACCAGAACCTCATCCTCGGCAAGGTCGCGGTAGGCCACGACAGCAAGTGAGGGACGGTTCTGGACAAGCGCCACGCCATTGCGGTCGAGGATGCGGCCGCGTACAGCGGGAGTGGTAACGGTGCGAGTCTGATTGCTATTAGCCTGCTTCTCGTAATAGTCCGACGAGACCATCTGCATGCCCCACAGCTTGACGGCGAGCGCCGCAAACATCGCGCCCACACCCGTGGTGAGGATGGAAAAGCGGCCCTTAAAGGCGGTCGCCGCGGTATTGCCCTCGCCCTCGGTGGCGCGTGGGGCCGTTCCATGCTGCGTATCGTAGGTAAAACGGGAATCGCCACGACGCATGATGACCAGCGCGACCACGATGGCCACAACCAGCACGATACCAGCGATAATAACCGTCAACTGGGAAGACATCTACGGGCCTCCCCTATTTGAGCTTGCGGGTCTTGGGCTTAAAGCGCATACCCGTCTGGCGTCCGCCACGTGCGGAGAATCCATAGCCGGACTGCGGCACGACGCCGGACATCAAAAACGGAATGGCAACCAGACCCGTCAGAATCGAGGACGGCAGCGCATGGCCGAAGATCGCCACGACAAAGCTCGTCTCCAAACCCATAAACAGCAAGATGATGCTGTAAATCACATTAATGACGAGCGCAAAGGCGCCCACAGTGACGCCGCGCGCACTCGGGGTACCGCCCGTCTGACCGACGGCGCTGTGCACCAGGGCAAAAGAACCCACGGTCAGCAGGAGCGACATAACGCCCACCGGCACGGCAGCGGACAGGTCATAGAACAAGCCGCTGCAAAAACCGCACACGACGGCACGGGTCGGGTCGCCCGAGAACACGCTTAGGCACACCAGGATAATCATGAAGTTGACGCGACCGCCCGCAATGGAGATCTGCGGTGCCAGGCCTGCCTGCAGCAGCACGCACACGATGGCGGCGATTACAAACGTGCGGGAGCTCATCCCCTGCTCGTGTAGATCCATGGACATGCCCCCTATTCGTTCGAGCCGGAATCGGTCGTCTCGGACGTGTCGGAACTGTCATCCGAGCTCTCGTCCATCGTCTTGGTCGCAGCATCGCGCGACGTTCCCTGCGGCGTGCTGTTGGCCGTGCTCACGTCCTCATCCGAGGCCGACTGTTCGTCGGTCAGCGAGGTGATGACCAGCACTTCCTCGTTGTTCTCGGCCGTGGTCTGGGCGCGCACCACAATGGTGTAGTACACGTCGTTTGCCGATTTCTCGACCGACGAGACGGTGCCGAGCGGTAGACCCTTGGGGAACACACCGCCAATGCCCGAGGTCACGATGATGTCGCCAACCTTAACATCGGAGTCGACGCTCACGTACTCAAGACGCAGCGTGCCGTCAGCCTGACCCTGCAGCATGCCTTGGGCGCGCGTGTCCTGCACCATAGCGGACACGCCCGAGTTCTCGTCGCCAATCAGGCGCACGGTGGACGTCTTGGCCGAGACTTCGATGATCTGGCCGATAACACCGGCCGAACTCGTCACAGGCATGTTGATGGTAAGGCCGTCGGCAGAGCCCTTGTCGATGGTGACGGTCGAGGTCCAGGCATCGCCCGAGGCACCAACAATACGAGCTGCGGTCGATTTGAGGTTATAGGTCGACTGCAGGCCGACCAGCCCCTCCAGACGCTCGGCGGTCTTTTGAGCCTCGGAGAGCTCAGCAACCTTAGAGGTCAGTTCCTCGTTTTGCTTCTTAAGATCGTCAAGCGTGTCCTGCGACGCCGTAAGGTTAGAGAACACGTTGCCGATCGCATTGAAGGGAGCCGCCACAGCCGAGCCCACAAAGCGCACCGGCGAGGTAATCGTCGTTACGCCCGAACGCACGGCATGAATCGGTCCTGCCTCGCCCTCGCGGATGTAAAACGTGAGCAGCAACACCGAAATCAGGCTGAAAACAATCAACGGGCGCATACCCGTTGATTGTCGCTTGGTATTCAGATTTGTGGAGAAACCCGAAGATCGTGCCAAATGGAATCCACCTTTTGGAAATTAAGCATTGGTCTGGACGAAGCCGCCATCAAACGCATTGGCCTCGAGCACGCGGGCACAGCCGTTAACGACGTTATCGAGCGCCGTGGGGCTGACGTTGACCGAAACGCCGGTCTCATCGCGCAGGCGCACGTCGAGACCGCGCAGCAGCGCGCCGCCACCAGTCAGCAAAATGCCGTAGTACATAAGGTCCGAGGCAAGATCGGGCGGCGTGGCATCGAGTGCGTCCTTGACGGCCTTGGCCATCTCGTCGAGCGGCTTGTTGAGTGCGCGACGAATCTCCTCGCTCTCGATGCGTACGGTCTTGGGCAGACCGGTGATCACGTCGCGGCCGTTGACCTCGACGTCGAGCTCGTCCTTGAGCGGCACGGCGGAACCGACCTTGATCTTGATGTCCTCTGCCGTACGCTCGCCGATGGCCAGGTTGTAGGCATCTCGAACGTGCGTGAGGATAGCCTGATCGAACTCGTCGCCGGCAATACGGATGGACTGCGAGACGACGATGCCGCCCATAGCAATAACGGCAACCTCGGTGGTACCGCCGCCGATGTCGATGACCATGGAGCCGGTGGGTTCCTCGACGGGCAGATCGGCGCCGATAGCGGCGGCCATGGGCTCCTCGATCAGGTAGGCCTGGCGAGCGCCAGCCTGGATCGTGGCCTCAAAGACAGCACGCTTCTCGACCGACGTGACGCCGGAGGGAACGCAGACGACAACGCGCGGACGCGGGGTCCACGGATAGCGCTTCTCGGACGCCTTGTCGATAAAGTAGCGAAGCATAGCCTCGGTAACATCGAAGTCAGCGATGACGCCGTCCTTCAGGGGACGAACGGCCACGATGTTGCCGGGCGTACGGCCGAGCATGCGCTTTGCCTCGATACCGACCGCCAGGATGCGCTCGTCGTTCTTGTCGATGGCGACGACAGAGGGCTCGCGAATGACGATGCCCTTGCCGCGCACGGAGACAAGCGTATTTGCGGTGCCGAGGTCGATGGCAAGATCGCCCGCATAGCTACCGAAGAACATATCCATCAAAGAAAACAACGCAACTCCTGATGTGTTGGATGATTGCTGGAAAACTACTAGCTCATGATACTAGCGCAAGCCCGGCACCTCACTTGCGGTGAAGCGCCGGGCAAAGCTAAATCCCATAAGGTCACTACTGGTTGTCAGCAGCCGAGAAATCCATATCGAGCGAGGAAACGGCCCAGCCGATATGATTGTCGGAGCGCACGAATTTGACGGTGTACTCCTGCTCGCCGCCCTTGGACAGCGACGCCTTGACCTTGGCGGTCGTCTCGGTCATGGACTGGTCCATGCCCTCGACGGACACGGTAGCACCCTGCGGAATCGAGGAGATGATCATCGACTTAGCGTCCTCGGACAAACTCGAGGCCAGGCAAGACTCGGCCTTTGCGGTGTCGCCGTCGCCGGCAGCCTGGAACAGATCGGTAACCACAGATTCCTGAGACGGGAAGCCAAAGCCGCGCGTGTAGGCAAAGCCCAGACCGCCCGCGGCAATCAAAATGAGCAGAAGCAGCACAATGAAGACTTTGAGACCCGCGTGGCGATGGCGGCGACGGACCTTGGCCTGCTTACGATCCTGACGGTCCTGCTGGACCATCTCGGACTCGGACAGTGTAAAGAAGCCGGTGTCCGAGGGATCGGGCATAAACTGACCGGTCGCGCCCGTAGGATCGAGCGGATCGACGGCGGGAGCGTCCATCGCGGGCGCCGGAGCCGTGGCCATAGCCGTCTGGGCAGACAGTGCGGCAAGCGAATCATGCACGCGGGCAAGCTCATCGGCCTGCTCGGAAGTGAGCTGGTAGATGCCATCGGCAGTAGCGGCGTTAAAGGCGTCGAGTGCGTCGGAGGGACGGCCGGCGGCAGAAAGCGCCTGACCCATGCCGGCATTGAGCGCACGCGTGTCGTCGCGGGGGCCGGCAAAGTCGATAGCCGTGCGGTAGGTCTCCACGGCATCCGCCGGACGGCCGAGCTTAATGAAGCAACGACCGAGCTCGCCGAGTGCGGCGGCAGGAGCCGGATTGGCGCCGTCGATGGCAGCCTGACGGAAGGCAGTACCCGCGTTGGCATAATCGCCCGACTGGAACAGCGCATTGCCCAGGCCCAGATAGGCCTTGAACGGCGTCGCATAGGAAGCATCCTGCGTAGCAGCAGAGAACGCCTGGGCGGCCGTCGTGTAGTCGCCCACGGCGGCGAGCGCCTTGCCGCGGTTGGTGAGCAGCGCGCCGCGCTTGCCGTAGGTGCCGTCGTTGAGGGCGGCAGCATAAGCCTCGGCGGCCTCGGCATACATGCCCAGGTGCATCAAGGCGTTGCCACGAAGGTGATCGGCCTCGGCCATAATCTCATCGGGAGTCTTTGCCGCCCCAAGCATCTGGGCTGCAGCGGAAAAATCACCCGCGCGGTAAGCGGCGCGGCCCTGTTGGATCAGCTGGCTATTCAAGGAAGTCCCCTTTACTCGTGAACGATCTCGACATGGACGATCTCGTCGCCGGCACGCAGCTGCGAAATCACATCGAGACCCTCGACCGTGGTACCAAAGACGGTGTAACCGGAATCGAGGTTATGCTGGGCGCCCAGGCAGAAGTAGAACTGCGAACCCGCGGAATCGGGGTCCATGGAGCGTGCCATGGCAAGGGCACCATCGACATGGCTGTTGCGCGGATTGGTGGCAAACTCGCCCTTGATGCAGTAGCCGGGGCCACCGGTACCGGGCATGCCGTCGGGGCCCTCAAGACCAGCGGCGACGTCGGCGCCGGACATATCGCGGGTATTGGGGTCGCCGCCCTGGATGACAAAACCGGGCACATAGCGATGGAACTTAAGGCCATCATAGAAGCCCATCGTGGAAAGCTCGCAGAAGTTCGCGACATGAATGGGAGCGCCCTCGCCGTCAAACTTGACCTTGATGGTACCCTTCGACGTCTCGATAACGGCGCACTCGTCGCCGGCAAGCTGATACTCGGGCGTGTAGAGCTCTTTCTTAAAACCAAACATGTGGTTCCTTCCTCGTGCGTTTAAAGCATATTTGTACGAATTGTAGCAATAAGCATGCGCTTACATCAATTGCGCACGTAGGTTATGCCGACTATGGCGAACTAATTTTGGGAACGCTGCTGCGGCTTCCAGGAGCCCACATTGGCGTCGTACTGGTTCAGCGCGCTGTTGCCGCCCTGTGCGATGGGCGCCAGGATCTCGCTTTGGTGGGAACTCATCGACTCGCCATCGGGAATGGCCAGCGAGATATCCCAGCTCTGGCAGATCACGTCGACACGCTCGTACATCCACTCGGCAAGCTGCTTTAAGTGGGCGATGTCGTCCGCATAGACCGTATCGTCCTGATACTTAAGGTTGTTAAGCTCATCTTGCGTCTTTTTGATCTGGTCGCGCAGGGCGTAGGCACTCTGCGACAGCTCCTGACGGGTGGACAGCGGCGTTCGGAGATAACCGTTGTTAAAGGAATCGATGACCTCGCCGATCTGGTCCTCGTCGCCGTAGGACACGATGGTCTGATACAGACCGTCGAGCCTGGTATAGAGCTGATCATCGGTCAGCACGGTTTCTTCCTGGACCACCTCGGCAGAATCGTCCTGCTTGGTATCGTCCTCAGTCGCCTCGCCCTTTTGGCGCGTGGGGAAGGTCGTCTGCGCGGCTTGGCCAAACTGGTCATAGAAGCCAGGCATGACACCCATGGGATCGGTCGTCACGAACCAATAGGCACCACCGCACACAAAGGCAAGGATCGCGATGACGATGAGCGGCTTAGGGATATGACGCTTGTGCTTGTGATAGGCGTCCTCGTCGGGATGCACCTTGCGCTTGGGTTTTTGAGCATCGTCGTGGCGGGAAACCGGCGTGGGAATATCGACCTTGGGAATACCGAAATCCTTATCGAAAGCCGGCAGCACGCAGGTCTCGTTAGGATCGGCGGCGTCCGAAAGCACCGCAGCGGCAGAGGCCGGCGCATGCGGCACCTCGGTATCGATCTGCTCTTGCGTTAGGCGCGGAAAGCCCGCCGTGCGGCCCGCTGCCAGGTCGGATGCGGCCGCGTCCTCGGAGAGGATACCCGGAGCAGGGCGTCCGCATTTTGGGCACGTGCGATCATGCGGAGAAAGACGGGCACCGCAGCCCTCACAGAACACGAACTCGGTGTGCTCGGGACCATCGCCCGGACCCACATAGGCGTTGCAGTAGGGGCAGAACGAGGCGCCGTCCTCGATAGTCTTAAGGCAATGCGGGCAGATCACGGCATCCTCTTTTCGAAGCAATTCAAACAATCGAGGTTAGAGCATAACATCGCCACGGCCCCACAGGAACAAGGCACCAATTCAACATCGCCAGGGCGCGTAGCTACTTCTTCTTTTTGCTTGGCATCGAGACTTTGATGCCTTGGGCGGACTTGGTCACACGAGAGCGCTTAGCTCCGGTACTCTTCTTTTTCTTGGGCTGGGCCTGGGCCACGCCCTCGAGTGCGCGGGCCTCGGCCTCGCGAGCGGTGCGATCTTCGCGGCGCTGCGCCATGTCGGCGACGACGCGCTTGGCAAAACGTTCGGCCGTCGAGCCCGTCGAGCTCACCTTGCCGCCACCGCGACCCAGGCGGACGCGCACACCGCGGCCAAAACCAGTTGCGGCATGACGACGACGCGGCTTGAGCGAATCCATCATCGTGGCGAGCTTAAAGAACACCGAGCAGGTAAAGACCACGATAACAGCCAAGATAACCATCTGGCCCATCGACAGGTTGGCAATAGACAGCAGCTCCGGGAATCCGATAACGCCCACCAGGATGCCGGCGACTACAAACACAAAGAGCACCACACGTAAGGGCGTGAGAGGCTGCGAGATGCGCCAGATTAGGCTGACGCTCGCCGCGCACGACGTAAGCAGGCACATCGTAGACAGCGTGAGCTGGCTAAAGCCAAACACGCGCGCCACAAAGATATCGAGCGCCGCAGCCAAAATGACCGCAATCGACGCCGGCAGTGCACGCTTGAGTACGTTGCTCAAAAACGCACCCTTCACACGAGCATTGTTGGGCTCCAGGCCCAACACAAAGCCCGGCGCGCCGATGCAGAAGAAGTTAATGAGCGTCATCTGGATGGGCTCGAAGGGGTACGGCGGCAGCGCGATACACAGCGCCGCCAGGCCCATCGAGAACAGCGTCTTGGTCAGGAACAGTGAGGCCGAACGCTGCAGGTTGTTGATGGAGCGACGGCCCTCGGCCACCACGGCGGGCATCGAGGCAAAGTCGTTGTCGACGAGTACGATCTCGGCCACGTTACGCGCGGCATCGGAGCCGGCCGCCATGGCCACGGAGCAGTCGGCCTCCTTGAGCGCCAGCACGTCGTTGACGCCGTCGCCCGTCATGGCCACGGTGTGCTCGCGGCGCTTGAGCGCCTGCACGAGCTCGCGCTTCTGCTGCGGGGTCACACGACCAAAGACATGGTAGCGGTCCACTGCGGCATCAAGCTTGGCCGGTGTATCGAGCGTCGTGGCGTCCACATAAGCGTCCGCCCCCGGCACGCCCACCACGCGCGCGATCGACGACACCGTACGCGGGTCGTCGCCACTGATCACGTTGAGGGTCACGCCCTGCTCGTTAAAGTAGCCGATGGTCTCGGCCGCCGAGGTACGAATCTCGTCGCGGATGGTCACAAAGCCCACGGGCTCGGCCTCGCCCACCATATCCCCATCGGGCGTAAAGCCGTCCACGCGCGCCACCACGAGCACGCGGCAGGTATCGGCAAGCTCGGCGACACGGTTCTCGACCTGCGAAAACACACGATCAGAGAGCACAAACTGCGCGGCACCCATCACATAGGAGCCCTGCGCAAAAGAAGCGCCACTCCATTTTTTAGACGACGAGAACGGAATGACCGACAGCGGCTCAGACACCTCGACCGGGCGATCGGCGTAATAGTTGAGCAGCGCCTGGCAGGTCTCGTTGGCATCGGCCGAAGTCGCACGCGCGACGTTAGCCAGCGCAAAATCGAGCACTGTGGTATCGACGGGAACAGCCGCCTCCTCCGAGTCCACGCCAAAGCCAACACCCTCAACAGGCAGCGGGTAGGTGCCCTCGACCTCCATACGACCCGACGTGATGGTGCCCGTCTTGTCCAGGCACAGCACGTCGACGCGCGCGAGCGTCTCGATGCAGTAGAGCTGCTGCGCCAGCACCTTGCGGCGGGCCAGGCGCACCGTGGCGATGGCGAGCACCGACGAGGTCAGCAGCACCAGGCCTTGCGGGATCATGCCCAGCAGGGCGCCCACCGTGGACAGCAGCGCCGACGAAGGCACATGACCAGCCAACAGCTCGGAGAAGCACCACGAAAGCGCGCTATCGCCCGGGGTTCCCGCGGCATCCCACAGCCCACTTACACTCGAGGCGAACAGAGCCAGGCCAAGCGGAATCATGATGATGCTCGCAAAGCGCACGATGGCGTTAAGCGCGTTCATGATCTCGGAATTGACCTTTTTGACGTACTTGGCCTCGTTATTAATTTTGGCCACGTAGTTGTCGGCGCCGACATGGATCACGCGGGCGCGCAGCAGGCCCGAGTCGATAAAGCTGCCGCTCATGAGCTCGGAACCGGGCTGTTTCTTAATAAGGTCGCTCTCGCCCGTCAGCAGGCTCTCGTTCACGAGCGCCTCGCCCGAAACCACCACGGCGTCAGCGGGAATCTGGTCGCCGCGCCCCAGGCGGATGATGTCGTCGAGCACGATCTGGTCCAGGTCGAGCTCCACCTCGGCGCCATCGCGCACCGCGATGGCCTTCTTGGAGGTCAGCAGCGTGAGCTTATCGACCATCTTCTTGGAACGCATGGACTGAATGACGCCAATAGCGGTGTTCAAGAACACCACGAACAGGAACGTCAGATTCTTAAACGAACCGGTCAAAATGACCAGGAAAGCCAAGATCACGTTGATCAAATTGAACAGCGTGCAGAGGTTCTCGATGATGAGCTCTTTGACCGACTTGGTCTTGAGTTCCATGTTGCGGTTGATTTTACCGGCGGCGATACGCTCCTCGACCTCGGCGGTTGAGAGTCCGCGCTCGATATCCGTTGCTGCCATACCACGTCCCATCACGTCGCGTCGGTATAAGAAGACCGCCCGGACCATGCGAGGTTCGGACGGTCTTACGTTCGATGGTGCCCCGTCTGCCTAGATTCTAGAACCGAGATCTGCGCCGTTGGGACCGTCGTGCTGCTCAGGATACCACGGGCGGCGTAGCAACACCTTTTCTCGAAAAAAAACCCGCCCGGGATAACCCGAGCGGGCCGCGGCTAGCGCCCGTTGATGTTCACGAGGCACAGGCCGATTGTCGCCACGGTGCCGCCGAAGAGCGCGCCGAGGACGAAAGCCAGCGCGATCATGCTAGTACGGGTTGCCGTCGGTGACGCAGACTTGGAGTCGGTCGAGCGGCTCGCCGTAGAAACCGGCGTAGTCGTCGCCGCCGTAGGTGGAGCCGTCGTCGCACACGGTGTCGAGCCATCCGGCGCGCGCGGTGGTCTGCGAGCGATACCACGCCTGCTTGTACTCCTCGCCGCCCGGGGTCACGTAGTACATGCGTACACCGTCGATGGTGTGGCCGGCGATGCCGGCGCAACCGTTCACGGTATCGTTGCGGTCGCCCTTGGAAACATAGTCAAGCCAGCCGTCCTCGATGGTGTGGACCTGATACTTGAGCGTGCCGCGATCGACTCGGGCGCAAAGGAGGTCGTGCTGTCGGCACGGGTAGCCCGCGAAGCCGTTGTCCCCGGCGCCGAAGTCGGTCACCTCGTCCAGCCAGCCGCCGCCCTTGAGGTGGAGGGAGTAGTGGACGGGGATGCGCTTGCCAGATGCCTTCGTGAAGCCGCCGGATGCCGCCTGAGAGGGCTTTGCCGCGGCAGGCTTAGCGGCGGCGGAGGGGGCGGGCGCCTTGCCGCCCTTCATCGCGTCGTACCACGCCTGGGCGCGCTGCATGTAATGGTCGCGCTGGGAGCCCGCAAGCTCGCCGGGGCAAGCCGTGGCGCTCCAGTAGCGGTGCGGGAACACGTTCTTGCACCACTCGGGGCGACCGAGGCCGTAGTACAGGCACAGGGCCGCGACAAGGTGTGCGCCGCTCTCGATTGCCTTCTCGTGGACCGTCCACGGGTTGCTGCCGCTGTTGGCGTGCTCGATGGAGATGGTCGTATCGTTGCCGCGTCCAGTGCCGATTCCGTCGCCGCAGGCGTAGGCGCGGTCGAGATCGTTGACGTGCTGCACGATGTAGCCGTTGCGGTCGACCGAGTAGTGCGCCGAGCAGCCGTTGGCGCCCCAGATGCCGTTGCACTGGCCGGCGTTGAGGTCGCCCGCCATGTGGTGGATCGTGACGCCCTTGATGCCGAACGGACGGCCCGCCGAGAAGTTGCGCCCCAGAAGCTTGTACTCGTCCGGCTGGACGTTTGCGAAGTCTGCCATTAGTCCTCCTTGATGTCGCCGAGCGCCAGCAGGGCGTCCAGCCATTTGTCCGTGATGCCGACCGATTTGAAGGCCGCGTAGGCCACTTGAACGCCGCCTACCGCGGCGAAGATGGACGTAACCCATGCCGAGGGTTCGGTCGGGACGCCGCCCGACATGGCCGTGAGGGCGCCGCATCCCGCCGAGACGGCGATTGCCGTCCAGCGGGCGACGTTGCCCGTCATCGCCTTCGTCTTGATCGCCTGCACGATGTACGGCACGACCAGGACCGTGCACACCGTGAGGCCCGCCTGGATCTCATTCATTCGATTGCTCCTATCTGTCGGATTCCTTGCTGTAGATAAGGTCGACGCGGTCGCAGATGTGGTCGACCTTCTCGACCATCCCCTGGCTCCTCGCCTGGCTGTGCGCCAAGTCCGCGTGCAAGACCTCGTTGGACGCCACGACGGACTCCATGAGCGTCTTCATCGCCTCCATGAGGCTGTTGCTGCGCTCCATCTGCGCGGCGATGCGGCCCTCCATCTGCGAGCGCTCGCGGTCCCGCTGCGCGCGCTCGTCGACTTCGGCCTGCTTGCGCTCCTCGCGCTTGAGGTCGAGCTCGCCCTTCCGCTGGTTTTGGCGTTTGTACTCCTCAAGAAATTGTTTCCCGAAGTAGAACGCAACGAGCGTCAGGAGCACGCCGCCAAGCCAAGCCGGTCCGTAAGGCGCAAAAAGTTTGAGCACTTCCATCCTGGGCGCCCTCCTTCCGCCTATTCGGCCGTGTACTCCTCGCCGGTGATCTCCTTGTACTCGTCGGCGGTGATCCACTTGCACTCGACGGCCTTGTGTACTCGCGCCTTACTCCAAAGAGGTCGGTCGTAGTACTTCTTGACGAGCGCGAAGTGCTTGGAATGCTCGTCGGTTTTCTTCGTTGGCATTACTGGTCACCTCCGACCGTCATGAGCAGGTAGTCGATGTTCGCCGTGTTCTGTTCGGTCTGCGTCGGCTGCGACGCCCGCTCGCGCATCTGGTCGATCAGCGCCGACACGTCGAGCGTCTCGCCACTGTCGTAGGCGGCGAGCGCCGCGGTGTAGGCGAGCTTTCGCGCCTTCCGCTCAGCGTACTCGTCATCGTCGATAACGCCCGCGTCGTGCGCCGCGTCGGGGTCGCCGATCTGCGACAGCAGATCGCGCAGGGCGTTGACCTCGGCCATGGTGCCATCTTGAAGATCGTTGGGGCGCGGCGTGTCTTCCTCAGTGTCCATGCGGACTCCTCTCTTGTCGGGGAATGTGCCGCCATCGTATTAGCGCCGTGAGATTGCCGAGCCGCTTTGATGGGCGCAAAGGAAGAAGGCGCGCCGCAGCACGCCTTCGATGTTTCTGTTATTTCGCAGCCGCTTCGCTTAGGCCGCTGCTTTGAGTTGCCGGTTCTCCGCTATTGCGAGGGCTTGCTTCCGCTTGAATCGTCCCTCTGGTTGGCCTGCATTGAGCACCCCCCCCTGCGCGAGATTTCCGAACAGGCTTCGGTACAGCGCGTCCATGGCCCGCACGCTGCGGTGCGCGTCCAGCCGCTTCATGCCTCCGCGCCAGCTCTGGTAGCTCTGCTCCACCTGCTCGGGGGTCATGATGCCATCGGCGACCATGCGGGCCATCTTCTTGAGCTTGCGGCGCTCCCGCGTTATGGAGTCTCGGCACGGCTTCACGACTATGCGGCCCGTGTCCGTGTAGAAGATGCGCTTCTTCAGCCACGTGAACCCGCGCGTGAGCTTCACCACGCGGGTTTTGCGCGGGTTCAGTTCGATGCCCAGCTCGGCGCATTTGCGCTCTATGAGCAGCAGGCACACCTGCAGGTAGTCCTTGGACTCGTGTATCAGGTAGAAGTCGTCCATATATCGACCGTAGGCCTCGGGGCGCAGCATCTCGATTGCGTAGTGGTCAATGCGGTTGGGGTGCGCGACGGCGCATATCTGGTTCGGCTCGCTGCCCAGCCCCAGGCCCACATCGCCCTGCGCGTCTATCAGGCGGTGCTCCAAGGCGACCACGCGCGGATCTAGCAGCGCGGAGGCCACCTGGTCTTTGACGGGTTGGTGCGCTATGCGCGCGAAGTAGTCGGAGAAGTCGCCGAGCAGTATGTAGCCCTCGCGGCCGTGCCGCCTCCAGTGGTCGGCCAGGTGGCGCTTGAGCAGCCTCAGGGCGTAGTCGGTGCCGCGCCCCTTTATGTTCGCGGAGTTCGCGGCTATGAGGGTGGGCGCGATCGCGGGCACGAGCGCGTTCTGCGACAGCGACTTCTGCACCACGCGCTCGGGGAAGTGCACGGCGCTGATGTGGCGCAGCTTGCCGCGCTCCCATAGGTCGAAGCGGATGAAGCCCCGGCATATGTCGCGGCCCTCCAAAAGGTCGCGGCGGGACAGGACGGCGTTGCGCAGGTAGTCCTTCATGTACCGCTGCGTGGACGCCTTCCACATCACGCCGCGTGCGGCCTGCTTGGAAGCCTTGCACAGGCTGTTGAGGTCGGCCACGGTCTCAAGCGTGCACGCCTTGACGCGCTCGGCCTTGGCCTTGGCCCGCTTCTCCTCGCGGCGCTTCCGGCGCGCCGCCCGCCTTTGCTCGGAGTTCACAGAAGGCACCCCGCACGGCTTGCAATGTGGCTCTGACAGCCGCTTGAGGTATGGCCATGAAACGCGGCGAAGCCACGGAGCGCCGCGCCATGCAAGCAGCGTCCGGCCACCCTCGCGGGGTGCGTATTTACGGGCGTGAGCCCGACGGTCGCGCCTTCCTTCCTCTCCGCGCTCTGCTTTCGGCCCTGGGGCCTACTCGGTCTGGCAATAAGGGAATCCGGGGCGGGGGCGAACCCAGACGTTCGTCGCCGAATTGTAGTTGGCATTGCCGTTGTTGTTGACGTAGCACACGTTGGACGAGGAGCCACCCATGACGGAACGCAACCACCAATTGTACCGATAAACAAGGCGCGACCGCCGCCCATTATAGCGAACGCAGGCGCTCTAGCTCGGCCTCGGCCTCGGCTATGCGCTCCTCGGCGGACTTCTTGCCCGTCACGCGCACGTTCTTGCGTGCGCCCTTCAGCAGCCTGATCTCCTCCTCGACCATGGCCGCCAGCTCCTCGAAGCGGTTGGCGTTCACGGGCAGGCCGATATCCATGAGGCACTGCATGTCGAGCATCAGCTGCTCGCAGTCCGCTATGGCCAGCGTCAGGTAGCGCCTGCGCTCCAGCGCATTGAACGAGCTGTTGGGATAGAAGCAGTCGGCGCGGTTGACGTTGTACACGATGCTGCGCGCCGTCTCCACCGTGGGCACCGCGTTCAGCAGACGATAGGCCTTCGGAACCACGGAGGACGACGCCATCAGCTTGTTGACCTCCACGCGGATGGCGATGGCCTGCGTGAAGAACTTGTACTCGGAAACCTCGCGGTTGCGCTGGTAGACGCCGCTCACGTGCACCTCCTGGGGAAACTGGCGGAAAAAAAACGGCCCGCTTCGCGGGCGAGAGGCGACCGCGCAAGGCGGTCGCCTAAAAGCAGAGTATAGAGCACTCGGCTGGCTAGCCGACGAGGAAGCCGGGGCGGGGGCGAACCCAGACGTTCGTCGCCGAATTGTAGTTGGCATTGCCGTTGTTGTTGACGTAGCACACGTTGGACGAGGAGCCACCCATGACGGAACGCAACCACCAATTGCACCGAGTTCCGTTGACTCGGTGCGCCGTGTCCCTGAACAGGTCCCACTGGCAGTCGAAGCCCACGCTGTAGCCCTTCGTCCCCCACACGGGGCAGCCGTACACCTCCATCTCCGACAGCGAGAACACCTTGCCGATATCCTGCCAGCTCCACGAGTTGGAGTCGTTGAGCGCGCCGCTGGCGCTGTAACGCTCCTCAAGCAGGACGCGCTGGGTCAGCAGGTACTTGGTCAGGCTCTCGGGCAGGCACGCCTCGAAGGCCGTCTCCCACGACTTGAGGTTGCTGTTGGGGTAGGGACATTTCTGGTCGGCGGTGCCCTGGTTCGTGTTGGTCGTGTTCCACATCAGGAAGCTGTCGTTGGCAACGCCGGTCACGGTCTTGGCCACGGCGATGGGCGCGGAGGCCACGAAGGCGATGTGGTGTCCCTTGCTGTTGTCGCCGCAGTAAAGGTACGGGTCGATGTGGGCAAGCAGGAACCGCACAGATTGCTGTGTGGTGACGGCGGATGCGCTCACAAGCGGCACGTCCAGGTAGTCGCCCACGCGCAGGCCTGCGAAGTTCGCGGCGGCGATGCGCTTATGCAGCGCGTCGTACACGCTGCCGCTGCCGATCTCTCCCGCCAGGATGGCGGCGATGCTCTGCCCGCCGTACTTGCCGATTTGGCCCTGGCGGTTGTACTCGGCGTTGTTGAGCGCCGTCTGCGCGTTGCTGCGCGCGGTATCGTCGATGACGTTGAGCGGCTGGCCGCCTACGACCAGCGTCTTTGCATTTGCCATTTATCCTCCTTAGGAAAGGGTTACCGTGCTGCCCGATACCGAGCACGTGCTGCCGAACGTCACCGTGTCCCCGGATACCGACGCCTTGCCGGCAGGGCAGTAGACCGTGCCGTCCATGTAGATGAACTTGTCTGTCGCGTCGGCGAGCATCGTCGCGAGCTGGCCGTTCTGGCGGCGCAGCTCGGCGATGTCGGACTCGCCGGCGGCGCCCTGCGCCGCCGCGTTCGCGATCTGCAATGCCGCGCTTGCCGCCGCATCGGCCCTCGACGCCGCACCGCTAGCGGCGGATGCCGCATCGAACGCGGATTGACCGAGCCGAGATAGCTCAGTGCTCCACTTCCTGTAGAGCTCGTCGAGCTCCTGGTCGTAGCTGACGGCAGGCCCTGTTGTCCCGTCCACATTTCCCAGGATGACGAGCGCGAAGTCCTCGGTAGTCTCGGAGGCCCCGTTGGCGTAGAACTCGAAGTAGGCCAGGCGGCATTTGCCGGTGCCGTTGACGGCCTCCGGCGCCAGCGTGGCGCTCACCGAGGCCGTGCCCACGGTCGCCGAGCAGCGCGCCCACGTGCCGTCGGCGTGGAGCACGCACAGGCGCGCGAGCTGGCACGTCGGGGTGTACGTCGCGCCGTCCACGGTGAGCGACGCCGTTATCTTCTGGGTCTGCGTCTCGCCCCTGCGCACGGTGACGCGCTGCGGGACTGTGCCCGGGCGCTTGCGCATGTCGAGCGCTATAGCGTGGTTGATCATTTGGCCTCCAGCGCCTTCAGGGCGGCGAGCGCGGCCCTGAATGCCTCGACCGGGTCGACGGCCTCGGTTCCCTCCCCCGTCTCGTCCGCCGTGGCCGGCTGAGGGTCGACGATGGCCGAGAGCGCGTCGAACACGGCGACCGTGGCGGCGGTGCGCTCATCGACGTACCCGGCGGTCGCCAGCGGGATGCCGTTGACCGTGGGGTCAGGCTTGCGGACGTCCGCGGCCTTGACGACCTCGCGCGTGCCGTCGTCGTACTGGGCGACAAATATGAGTCCGGCGTCCTCGGCGCGCCGGAGCGCCTCCGGATCGTACTCCGTCAAGCACTGTTCGTTGTTTCCAATGATGTCGTGGACGGCGTAGCCCACGACGATTTTCTTGCTTGCTTCCATTCCTTCTTGTCCTTTCATCTCTTATCCGCTCCACCCGGACGGCATGGTCGACACGCCGATCAGCAGGCCGTTCCTGAACTCGAGTACCGACGATGTCTGGGACTGGTCGTTGAAGTATTTCTCGCCGTTCTCCGTGTAAAGCGGGTGGTATGCCGCTCCGACCTTGGTCGTCAGGCCTGACCACGTCGTGACGCTCGTGTCGGCGCTGCCGCTCACGCTGAGCCTCGGGGTCGAGACTCGCACGACGCCCTGTCCCTGCAGCTGCAGTCCGTGGTAGATAATCGACGGATTGTCGATGTCATGTGACGTTGAGGAACATTCGATGTATCCGTACTGCGTGCCGTCCTTGAATCCCGCCAACTTCCCGCTCGAGTCGAGCTCCATGGCGTACCCGCTGCTGCGGTTTCCACCGGTGAAGCTTCCGGTCGCCGTGATGTTCTTCGCCGTCATGTAGTTGGTCGTCAGCACGCCTTCCTTGAGGTTCCACGAGTTGCGCCCCTTTGCGTCCGCGAGAGTCCCGGTTGCGATGTATGTCGCGTTGACGTAGACCCTGTTGTTGCTCATGTAGAGCCCCTGGTCTGCGCCGCCGTTCGTCAGGCGGTCGAAGATGGCCTTCTGGTCCATCTGCTCGTCGTAGGCGCTCAGGATGCCGTCGGCGTAGTCCGATGCGTTCTTCTGCTCGATGGCATGTCGCGCCCCGGTCGCGGCCTCGGCATAGTCCCTCACGGCGGTCGAGTATGCGCCGTAGGCCGCGTCGTACTCGTCCATTGCAACCTTGAGCTCCTCGGCGGTCTTGCACTTGAGCACCTTGTCGACCTTGTCGGCGTAGGCGCCGTACGTGCCGCCCTCGTCGGTCGTGCCGAAGGCCTTGGTGTAGCGCGGGCCGAGGACGGACGAGAGGAACTGGGCACTGAGGGCCTTGTTCGACTTCAGCGCGTTGTACTGGCTCGTGAGCTCCTCGCGCTCCTTGTCCACGTCCTGCTTGGCCTTCTTGACCGCCGCCGCCTCGGCCTCAGTCACCACACCGTCTTTGGCGAGGTCCTGCACCGTCGTGTCGAGGCCGTTGAGCGAGCCCGTCAGGTCGTGCGCGCTCTAATAGGCCTTGTTGTACGCGGCTTCCAGCACCGGCGCCGTGTGGGTGACGCTGCCGTCGCCGTAGGTGACGCGCTCCATCGACCAGACGAAGTATCCGTTCGACCATTGCGGGAGGTCCTCGGACCATCCCAGCTCTGGGTTCTGCGCATTAATCGGCGGCACGCTGTCCGACTGGTTCCTCGCGTACAGCTTCACGCGCGAGACGATGGCACTGCCGGCCATCTGGTTTGATCCGTTGATGGCCTTGGCGAGGCACGGCGCGGTGTACGTGACCGAGCCGTCCGTCCACGTGATCTTGCTCCTCGTCCAGATGTACTTGCCCTTCGCCCACGCGGGCTGGGCCTCCGACCAGCTGCCGCCGGACTGCGCCGTGGAGCTCGTGGAGAGGTAGTACTGCTCGACGATGCCGCGCACGCCGGTACCGGTCGAGCCCTTGTCGCCCTTGGCGCCGTCGATGCCGCTGATGCACACGGGCTCGCTGTACTCGATGTCGCCGGACTGCATGGTGGTCTTGGTGCGCGTCCAGATGTACTTGCCCGACACCCATTGCGGCGCCGTGGTCTGCCATCCGCCCTGCGGCTCGGTGACGCGCGACGTTCCCTGGGCGTACTCGACGTCCACCGACGCTATCACGGCATCGGCGACGGCGATGTCCTTGTCGCCGAGCTTCGCGCCGGGGCCTAGATGGACCTCGCTCTCGTCGAGGTTCCAGTAGTTCTTGCCACTCCTGTCTTGGATGGTTCCGGCCTTGATCAGGTCGCCCATGAGCGTGCCGACCGTGATGAGGTCGGCGGTGAAGCCCGCGCCGGTGCCGAAGGTGCGCCAGTCCCACGAGCCGTCGGCCTTGCAGCCGGAGGCGATGCGGAAGCCCTGCGAGCACAGCTGCATGGCGCTGCCCTTGCCCGTGGTCGAGCGGCCGTTTGCGTCCATGGGTACGGATGCGTAGATTGTCCCCTGCTCGAAGCTGGTGAAGGTGTAGCTGCTGCCGGACATGTTGAACTGTGTGTTCATCGCGTCCACAACCTGCTGGAGGTACGACGGCGGCGTCGATGCCGCCACGTCCCAGCTGGACGAGCGCTTGGACAGGCTGGACACTTTCTGCTGCTGCGCCAGCAACATGTCCGCAATTGTCTCGGTCACGTTGCCGAGCGTCACGCGGACGGTGCCGCCGAGCTCATCGGTGACGAGCTTGGTCACGCGGCCCTCGCAGCGCAGCGCCGGGCTGAATGCCGTATCGACGATCTGGACGTCGTCGCCCACGGCGACGCCCTCCCACTCGCGTCCGAACTGCACGAGGTCGACGGCGTCGGCCTCGTAAGTCACTCCCGGCTCTTTGCGGGAGTCGAGGTACGCGCGGGTCTCGGCGAGCAGCGTCGCCGCGTCCTCGCAATTTGGATTTTCATATTGCCCGAACACGTGCGCGCGCCCGCCCCTGCCGTCGGGTCGACCGTAGAGCTTGAGCGCGGTCGCGTCCTCCACGTAGTTCTTGCCGTTGTTGATGTCGCCGAAGGTCAGCTTGCGGCCGTATCCGCCCGTGTCGGTCTCGATACCCTTGCCGTAGCCGTAGCAGGCAGTGATCGCCCCGTAGTGCTCGGTGCGTGATACCGATGTCAGGTCCTTGGTGTAGGTGAACCGGCGGTGGCCGCCCTTCGCGCCTCGGTGCGAGCGGATGCCCACCCTGCGAGATGTCACCCTGCCGCCGGATACGGTGATTTCAGTCTCAAGCTCACCGCCGCATTTCAAGATTGACTGGAGCGCCTCGCGCGCCGAGGTGTGGTAGAAGGTCAGGCCCTTGTCGACGGTGCCGGTCTGGTCGACCGTTCCGGCGGTCCAGCGGGTCGGCCCAAGGCAGACATTCAGCGCCTGCAAGAAGCCGTAGCCGTAGGGGCGCTTGTCCTCGATATAGTCGCCGTACGTCTCGCAGATTGAGTTGATCGCCGTGTCCGTGTAGACCGTATCGCCTCCGGCGTGGAGGCCCTTGGGGTCTTGGCAGACGTGCTCGTGGACCTTGCCGAGGCGGTCGACCCACACGAGGCGGTAGCCCTGCTTGAGCGCGAAGGTCGTGACGATGTCCACGCTGTCCTCGCCGTTGAGCGCGTCGGTATGGGTGAGGGAGAGCAGCTCCTCGGGGCCGATTGTCGATACGTAGGCGTCCTGCCACGTGTATACGTCAATTCGCACCTAGAGCCACCTCTCCTCCCATTCGAGCGTCGCGGTGCCGCCGCTCGTCTTGATCTGCTGCACGCCGTCGAGCGAGAAGAAGTCGCTCGCGACGGTCACGGGCCAGTCCGCGCCGTTGACGGTGCAGCGCTCGGCGCGCATGTCCAGCACGACGGTCTGTGCGCCCGTGAACGACGCCTCGACGCGGACGAACCGCCCGGTCGAGACGTTGGTGATTGTCCAGCTCGAGCCTGCCGGGGGCCTGCACGTGACCGTAGGGTAGGCTCTGTAGTTGCCCCCGGCGGCGACGGCGCGCTGGGATGCCGACACCTGCTCGGAGCGCCGCTGCCCGTAGGCGGCGGGGTCTGCACAGTAGAACCCGAGCGTGAGATTCGGCATGTGTGCGTTGCGCCCCTGCTCCGCCCCTCCCCTGTAGCGCGCGAGCATGTAGCGCTCGGGGGCGTCGTCGAGCACGAGGGCCTTCTCGCCACCGGACAGCGCCGAGGCGAGCACGGCCCTTGCCTCGGCGACCTCGTCGAGGGAGCCGCCGACGATGTTGCAGTCGACCGCTATCTCGACGGGCTCGAGGCCCGTGGCGCGGACGTGTGTGCCGTCCATGCCGGGGACCTCGGTCTCATCGAGCCGCACCTTGGGGACAATCGGTCTCGTGACCTTGGTCACCAGCAGGTACGGCGTTAGGTCGATTCCGCCGAATATCATGCGAACCCCCTTGCGGCGAGCGTGTGCCTGCCGCGCATCGCGATGGCGGAGGAGACGCGCTCCGAGTCGATGTACAGGTTTCCGTCCTTGTCCCGGATCTGCTCGAGGACGGACAGGATGCCGGCGAGGGCGTCGTCGGAATCCTCCTCGGGACGCGCCGGAGTGTAGACAGCGGACGGCGCGACGGTCAGGCCCGTCGAGAGCATCCCCTGCGCGGTGTCCATGGCGCCGCTGATGGCGGAGACCACGGTGCCGGTGCCGGAGCCGATGCCCTGCGCCCAGCCCTGCATGAGGGCCTTGCCCGAGAAGGTCGTGTAGCCGTGCCCGGAGAAGGGGCCGACCTTTGCCGGCGAGAACGGGAAGAAGGAGCGGATTCTGGAGACTGCGCCGGAGACCGCCGAGGTCACCGAGCCGATAGCGGACATGATGCCGTCCTTCAGGCCGTTGAGTATCGACTTGCCGGAGTTGAAGAGCCAGTTTCTCGCACCCGAGAAGAACCCGGTGATCTTGCCCTTTATGCTCGTGACGGTCCTGTAGACGGAGTTGATTCCGTTTGACGCTGCGCTCTTGATGCCCTCCCAGATGGACGAGCAGGCGCTCTTGATGCTCCCCCACATGCTCGACCACGTGGAGCTGATGCTGTTGAGCACGGAGCTGATCACGCCGTTGACCTGATTTATCGCCGAGTTGACGGAGAACTTGATGCGTCCCCATACGACCTCGGCGAAGTCGCGGACGGTGTCCCACACGCTCGACCAAACCGAGCTGATTCCGTTGAGCGCGGACGTTATCACGGACTCGACGACCCCGATGGCCGCCCGCACGGCGAACTCAATCTGAGACCAGACGAGCTCGGCTACCGACTTGATGGTGTTCCAGACCGTATCCCAGTCGCCGCTTATCGCGGCGGTGACCGTGGAGATGACTGTCTGCACCACGGCCATCGCGACCTGGACGGCAGTGGAGATTGCGCCCATCACGCCAGTCAGGACAGCGGAGATCGCGGGCCAGACCGCGTTCCAGACGGCGGAGATGATGCCCATCGCCACCTGAATCGCGCCCTGGATGAGCGGCATCGCCGCCAGCACGGCGGACAGCACGGACTGCACGGCGGGCATGGCGATGGCGACGAGCTGCGAGACGGTCGTCATTACGTCCGCGATGACACCGACCAGGAAGCCGATGACCGGCGACAGCGCCTGCACGATGCCGAGCACCACCTGTATGCCGGTGGAGAGCACCGGCAGCACGGCCTGCGCGATGTTGAACAGCGCCGTGCCGATTGGCGCGATGAGCGGCGCGATGAACCCGATTGCCGCCTTGATGCCGTTACCGACGGACGTGGCCACGCCAAGGATGGCCTGAAGCGCCGAGCAGATCTGCGAGGAGTCCAGCTTCGGCAGCTTGATACCGATGCCGGCGAGCGCCCCGACGGCGATGTTCCACGCCGTGGCGAGCGCCTCGGACACGATGGGCGTGAGCACCGACGCGATGCCGGAGAACGCCGCGGGGAGCGCCTTGATGATGCCCTGCCCGATCTGCGCGACGCGCGGCGCGATGTTCTTGGCGACCGCGCCGACGGACGTGAGCAGCTGCTCGGTGAGCTGCGAGAAGTCCACGTCGTCTCGGCCCAGACCGGTGAGGAAGTTCTCCCACGATGCCATGGCCATGCCGATGGAGCCGGAGATGGTCGTCGCGGCCTCCTTGGAGGTCGTGCCGGTGATGCCCATCTCGGACTGCACGGTGTGGATCGCCTCGACCACGTCGGCGTAGCTGTCGATGGTGAGGTCGGCGGTCTTGCCCTGCGCCGCGCGCAGCTTGTTGGCGTCCGCGATGAGTCGCTCCATCTCGGACTTCGTGCCGCCGTAGCCCAGCTTCAGGTTGTCCAGCATCGTATAGTTTTGCTTGGCAAAGCCTTGGTAGGCGTTCTGGACGTCGGCCATGTCCGAGCCCATCTTGTTGACGTTGTCCGCCATGTCGCCCATCGCTGTGTTGGCGGACTCGGCGGCCTTCGCCACGTCGCCGCCGCACGAGCTCACGAGCGATGCGGCGAAGCTGGTCGCCTGGGTCATGTATTGGTTGGCGCTCATGCCGCACGTCTTGTACGCTTCCGCGGCGTATCCCTGCAGTTTGCCGGACGCGGAGCCGAAGAGCGTGTCGACGCCGCCGACCAGCTGCTCGTAGTCGGCGTATGCGGATACCGCAGCGCCGCCGATTGCGGTCACCGCCGTGGTGAGCGCGCCCATGCCAGCCGCGGCGACGGTGCCCACGCCCCTGGCGACGGTGCCGAGCCCGCTCAGCAGCCCGCTGGAGCGCTTGACCCCGCCGTCCACGCCGGAGGTCATCGAGTCGCCGAATGACTTTCCGGCCTTGGAGCCCGTGTCGCCGAACTCCGAGCAGATGCTGCCGGCGAAGCCCTTCATGGACGGCATGAGCGTGATGCATGCCGAGCCTACGCTAGTCGCCATCCCGTCCTCCTAATCCTAGAATCTCGTCGATTTCCGCCCTGTTCGCGAGGGCGTTGCGCTGGTGCCTCTTGAGCTCTGCGAGCTGCCCGGGCGTCTTGAGCGGCTGCGGCTCCTGCGGCGGCCGGTGCTTCTTGTCGCTCAGCCCCCACGCGAGGCTCCTGAGCTGATGCTCGATGCGCCAGAGCATGTACGTCTCCTCGCTCCACTTGAGCTCCGGGTACATGCGGCGCGCGCACCTCGACTCCTTCGGCAACTGCTCCCACAGGAGGGCGGCGCGCCGGAGGTCGTTCGGTCCGCCCTCGAGCGGGAGGTCGATGCCGTAGTACTGGCGGAAGTCCGCTACGACTTCTGAGCGGTGCCCTTCGAGCTCGAGGACGAATCCTGGGAGTTTTTTGCCTTCGCCGCCTCGAATGCGGCCTGCATGAGCACGCCCGTGGACTCGACGGAGCCGCCGAGGCGCTCCATGTACTCCTCGTCGCGGCCCGCGAAGACGCGCTCGAAGGCCTCGAACATCCCGGCGGGCTCGGTCTCGCTCTTGGCGAACTGCTTGTTCGTCTTGTAGCTGAGCAGCTCGTCGAGGTCGGCGGTGAACTCGCCGTCGATGCCGGGGATGGTGAATGTGAGCTCGGTCATTACTTGCCCTCCGCGGTCTCAGCGGCCTTGGCGGCCGCGGTCTCGGTGGACTGGATGTAGTCGTAGCAGGTGTTGCCGGCATCGTCGGTGAGGTACTTGACCGTGAGGGCGCGCGCGGCGAGCTCGCCCACGGCGATGGTGAGGTCGTCCAGCTCGGAGGACTGGGCGAGCGGCACGACCTTGCGCCAGCGGCGGCCGTCCTTGAGCACGAGCTCTAGCACGGCGGGCCACGTCTCGGTGGAGTCGCCGTTGTGCTTGACGGTGATCATGCCGGCCTCGTCCTTGACGTTGCCGGAGCCGTACATGACCTTGAGGGTCGCGGCCTTGATCTCGGCGAGCGTGAGCTGCGCGCTCTCGACGCGAGAGGTCTGCGGCGACGCCATGAGGTCGCCGTTCATGTCCTTGATGTCCTCGGAGTCGGTGTCGAGCGCCTCGACGTAGCCGTCCTCGCTGATGTAGCCGAGGCACTTCCACGCCTCGGGCAGCGCGGTCGTGTAGTCGGTCGGCAGCGCCGTTCCGACGGGAGCGGTGAAGATGTAGCCGCCCTTGACTCCCTTGGCGCTGGAGACGTTGGCGACGTTGTTTTTGTTGCTTTCTGCCATGATTGCTCCTTATTCGCAGATGGTCAGGTTGATGTTCGTCTGGTATCTGGGAGTCCCCGTGTCGGGGTCGTCCCATCGGTAGGTGCCGTCGGGCACGGCGGAGAACACGTTCGGCTCGTCCTCGATGGCGGAGCACGCCCGCTCGACGGCCTCGGCGATCTCGCGTGCGCGCCTGCGGGTCTTCGCCCACGACGTGGCGAGCACGCGCGGCGACTGGATGAACCGCGTCGCGCTCGTGGCTGCGAGGGTGACCTGGACGAACTCATCGGGTCTCTCGCGCGGAACGTCCGGCACGCACTTGATGCCGGTCGCGTGCATAAGGCGCTGGGCCACTACCCTCTCGATGTCCATCAGTCACCCCCGAAGACGGATTGCAGGCGGTTGTGCTTGCGCTCGCTCACGTTGGCGTGCTTGCTATCCGTGTAGACGACGCGGCCCCTCGCAAGCGAACCGCCTGCGACCGCGGTGCTGTAGCCGTTCTCGCCGTACTTCGGCGTGAACGTGGAGTTGCATGCGGCCGCGGCGGCGTTGGCCTTCTCGGTGAGCATGGCCTGCACGCCCCCGCCGTTCATGACCTCGGCGTATCCACCGCGGTTCCAGCCCTTCCACTTGATCTTGACCTCGCACTTCGCCTTAGCCATCGGTTCGGGTCACCTCGCAGGTGAGGTCCCAGGGGCCGGGCGTGTTGGCCGCGGTGTATCGCTTGGGGTCGCCGACCACCTTGTAGTCGGTGCCGCGCACCGCGACCGTCGCGTCCTTGAGGTCAACGTCCGCGCCCTTCGGGAAGCAGAGCGTGTAGGCGACCGTCACGCCATTGGGGCGCGTCGAGTCGAGGTCGGCGGTCGCGCCGGGGCAGACCACGACGTTTTCGACCGCCGTCTCGGTCACCGTCTCGCCGGTCGGCTCTCCCAGCTCGTCGAACGACTGGGCCGCACTGCGCACGGTCACGGTCTCGCCGGAGATGAGGCACGTCATTCGGCCACCCCTCCCCTCTCCAGAGGCGTGAGCGCCCCGAGCGCCTGACCGGTGAGGCCGAGACGCCTGAGGTCGCTCTTCCCGAGGTACATCTCGCCGAGCGCCGAGCCGTAGGTCACCGATGCCGTGTATCCGCCCGCCCCCTGGCTGTACTGGGTGGCCCCTGCCATGGCGGCGGGGGCGGAGAGCACGCGGTTGACGAGCAGGCAGCACACGGCGGGCGCGGCGCGGTCGAACGCCGGGCACGCCCCCTCGGTGTACTCGCCGATTCGGTCCTCGAATGCCGCGAGCATCAGGTCCGATGCGTCCTGCAGCAGCACCCCGGTGCGGGCCTCGTCCGCGGGCTCGCCGTAGCGGGCCTTGTAGTCGTCCACGCTGGCGAGCGCGGCCATGGCTACTCGGCCTCCATGATCCCGGCGTCGACGAGGGCCTGAACGACCTTCGCGACGGTCGGGCTGGCGCCGGGGTTGGCGACCTTCTTGGGCAGCGCGAGCGGCTTGCCGTCGGGCGAGACGAGCGCAACGTGCTGCGGGAGGATGCTGGACGCCTTGCCAACGTCCTCCACGATGAACTTCTGGACTAGATGAGCCATCTCGGTACCCCCTAGGCGCTCTTGAGGACGGCGAAGGCCTTCGGGTCGAGTACCGCGTATGCGAGGACGGCCTCGGTGCGGTAGGCGATCTGGTTGTAGCCCTTCAGGTCCTGACCGGTGTTGTCGGGGTCGCCGTACTCGATGACCTCGGCGGTGATGTCGCGGACCATGCCCCACTTGATGGCGGAGAAGTCGCCCATGATCGCGGAGACCTTGGTCGGGGTCTTGGCGAGACGGCCGTTCACGGTGCCGGACACGGAGGCGGGGATGCCGTCGAGGTTGCCCATGTTGAGGGACAGCGGCACCTCGGGGTACAGGCGCTGCCCGGTGGCGGGCACGCGCAGCTTACGCAGCTCGGAGGCGAACTGGCGGCTCATGGCGATGCCGTTGATGCCGTAGTCGAGCAGGGCGTCGGAGAGGGAGTCAATGTCGTCGACCGGGGAGTCGGTCTTGGCGACGCTGTGGACGTCCTTGTCAGCGGTCAGGGCGGTGTAGCCCGTGAGGCCGAGGCCGGTCTTGGGGTTGATGGCGTGGTAGACGATGTAGTCGAGCGCGCGGCCCGCGGCGGCGGTCTGGTCGGCGATGATGTTGGAGATGATCTCCAGCTGGTTGTCCTCGTCGGCCCACTTCAGCTCGTCGGAGACGCGCGTGGTCGTGACGATCTTGGCGCGCTTTGCGACCACGGGGTCGGTGGAGATCTCGGAGCCGGACTTCTTGCCGCCCTCGGCGACGACCTCGGCCTCTGCGGTCGGGTTGAACACGAGATAGGTCGTGTCGGCGAACTTCTGCGGCGTGCTGGGGCTCAGCGTGGCGATGGTGGAGGTGTCCTTCACCTTGCCGATGATGGTGGAGACCACGCTGGACGGCAGCTTGATTTTCTGGGTGTCGTTTGCAGCCATTTCTGTGCCTTTCTTCGGGTTTGGCTTACTTCAGGAGGCGCTTGGCGAAGTCTCGCAGCGCCTCGTCCCCGCCCTTGCCGCCCTTGTCGAAGCTGCCGGGCTTCTCCACTCGCGGCGCGGGCTTTGTCTTGAATGCGGCGAGCATCTTGTCGCACCATGCGGCCATGCTCTCCTCGTCCTCGCCGACGATGAGCTCGGCGGGGACTCCCTTCTCCTGCGCGACCTTGGCGGCGGTCTTGGCTCGCGCCTCGGCCTTCTCCTTGGCGTCGAGTCGCTTCTCGAGCTCCGCGACCTTCTCGTCGGCGGTCTTCTTCGCCTGGTTGGCCTCGTCGAGTGCGCTTGCCGCGCTCTTGTTGGCCTTGGCCTGCTTCTCCCACTTGCGGGAGTGCGCCTTCTCGGCCTCGTAGAGCGCCTTGTAGTCGGGCTCCTCGCCCCCGGTCGGCTCCGTACCGCCCGTGGGCTCCGTGTTGGTCTCTGCTGCCATGTCGCGTCCTTTCCCGGACCGTGCGGCCCGTCGGGCCAGCCGTGCGGCCGAGCCCCTTAGATGTGCGTTTCGGGCCGTGCGGCCCTGTCGCGCGGCAGTGTCCTACGGGCGTGAGATTTGGCCTGTTTGGCGTTTTTCGGCATGAAAAAAGCCGCCCGTGGGCGGCCATGCGGTATGATGGGGTTAGGCGGAAGCTGTTTGACTCACCTATTGAGACATGCAGCTCCCGCCTATTTTTTTATCGTTTGGAGCGACCCGTCGTGCCCCAGCATCCGCACCTCAGAGATTCCGTACCTCTTCATGTACTTGCGTATCCACGCTTCGGCTTGGCTGTCGGTGACCGACTTGTTCTCGCTGACGTCGAAGACGGAGAACCGCACCCCGCTCTTGTTGGCCACGGACTTCATGTGCGACTTGAACGTGTTCTCCGATTTCGACGTGTACACGGTCTTGATTTCGATGCCCGTGGACAGGTCGGCGCGGCTTACGGTCGTTTTTCCCTGCGCGTTCTCGCTCTTCAGGTGCACCTCGTCTTCCCAGAACTCGGTCTTGTAGCCCAGTGCCGCCAGCTTCTCTGCGGTTCTCCTCTCTCCGGGGTCTACCCTCCACCTCTTTACCTTGTCGCGCCTCACCGCATCGTCCGTGAACGTTATGCCCTTATGCTCGCCGCCCGCGTACCAGGACGGGTCGCGTAGCTCTATCTCGGATGCGACGCGGTTGTTGAGGTAGGCGGTGTACGCCTTCCCCTCCTTGTTGCCGTGGCGCCTCACGAGCGCTTTGCGTTCGTCCTCCGGCATTGCGTACCAGTCGGAGGCGATGCCGTCGCGGCCTCCGAGCGCGGCCAGGCAGTCGTTATACCTCTCGTACATCCCGTCAGGGTCGTATCCCTTGACTGTGGTCACCCCGTCGAAGCCGGGAACGATTCGGCAGTCGCAGTGCGCGTGCGAGTGTTCGGCCGCCTCCTCGGTCTTGGCGTAGAAGCCGAACGACGCGAGCATGAGGCAGAACCCGCACGTCTCGCCACGGGGAACGCGGGCGTACCACGGCTTTGCCGGGTCTTTGCGCGCGTTGTGGGCGACGCACCTGTTGGCGGCGCGCCTGATCTCCTCGTCGACCCTCGTGACGCACCGCGAGACAAAGACCTCGGGGGCGCCCTCGACGACCTTGCCGATGAAATATCTAACCGCGCCGAGCGTGGCGTCCGGGTCTCGCATGGACTCGGCGACCGCCCGATACTTCCCAGGAAAGCCCTGCGACGCCCTGACCGCGTCGTAGTATTCTGCGGCCCTCGCGGCGGCGCACGTGTCGGCGTAGTACCCGAGCACCGTCTCGATCGTCTCGTAGGCCCTCTCGCGGAGAGAGGCGACATCGCCGCCACCTCCGCGCTCCCAGCTCGACAGCAGGGACTCGAGCGCCGGCCTCACCTTCGCCTGGGCGTCTGCCGACAGCGCGTTCACCTCATCGGTCAGCTCGTCCAGCAGGCTAGTCGGCACCGCCGCCATTCTCGCCCTCCTTCGGCTCGAACAGCGATGCGATAGCCGCGCCCGCCTGCGCCTTCTTGGCATCCGACTCGATGCGCTGGATCTGCTCGTCCGTGTAGTCGAGCATCTCGTAGGCCACCGTGGAGTTGGCGAGCTTCGGGAGCGCCTGCACCTGCTTGAGCAGCGCGTCGGACAGGCTCACCGTGGACGGGTACGCCGGGGACAGGAATCGCGGGTTGATCTCATGCCCCGCGTCGCGCTCGGTGGCGAAATCGGTGCCGTTCGCCACGGCGAGCGCCATGTAGGCCACGTTGCGCAGCGCCGTGCCGTTGTCGCGGTTGAGGTTCTTGGCGTCGATGACCAAGGGCTCCAGGGACGCGGCGATAGCGTCCGAGGAGGACGGGTTGTCGTTGGACACGCCGAAGAAGCTCACCGGCACGTTGGTCACGGCCGACATCTGGCAGGCGAGCTGGCGCAGGTACTCCGTGAGCGGTGCCATCTGGAGCTGCGCGGACTGCCAGACCGTGGGCTTGTCGCCGTCCGGGTCTTTCGTGATCTCGTTGACCGCGCCCATCGAGGCGTCGTACTTGTTGTCGTCGTTGAGCATCTTCTTGTAGGTGCCCAGTAGCCAAGTCTGCGGCAGGGTCGCGGCCTCGGCGGCGACCTCCATTCTGGCGCGCTGCCGGATGGCGTCGTCGGTGATGCTCATCACGGAGCGGCTTATGCGCGAGGTGCCGAAGGGGCGCTCGAGCGTCGCGCCGTGTGCCATCGGCTCCATGAGGCAGCGCCCCATCGAGTGCTCGCGGTACTCGGCTACCCACGAGCCGCCGTCGCGCGTGAGCACCACGAGGCTGTCGTCGGTGAGCAGGTGCACCACGGTCGGCACGCGCTCGGTGTCGCCGGGCATCTTCTTGGACTCAGCCACGACGATGCCCGCCCTGATGGCCTTGCGAGCGTCGTCCCACAGGGCCGCCGCCGCGGTGGCGGGGTATGCCGAGATGACCGGGTAGCCGCCGCCGTCCGTCACGGTCCAGAAGCCGCAGCAGTGCTTCAGCTCGCCGATGAGGTTCTTGCGGTAGAGGCGCTCCAGCTGGTTCGACTCGCAGATGGCGCGGAGGGCCTTGCTCGTCTGCTCGTCCGCGCACGTGTAACCGTTGAAGATGGAGCGGTCCGCCAGGGCGTGCACGGCCTTGCGGGGCCAGTCGACGCGCGGGTTGATCTTCTTGGCGAGGCTCGCCGGCATGGCGATGCCGAGGTCCTTCACCGACACGTGCCCGAGGTAGTAGTCCTCGCGCTCGAGATTGCTGGCGCGGTGCTCGCGCCAGACGGTCATGAGCTCGCGGACGAGCGCCGCGTCGCCCGGCTCCAAGCCTGCGGCGGATGCTACCTGCCCCGCCAGTTCCATGTTCACTGCTGCCATCAGAAGCTGGCCTCCTGTTCCCTTCGCGGGTCTCGTTTCGTTGTTCTCGCCGCCCAGAGGGCGAGCGATGCGGACTCGATGGGGGCGGCGATGGAGTCGGGACCGTCCTCGAAGCCCCACCCGTCCCTGCCGATGTCGCGCTTGAGCGACTTGCGCGCCGAGTCGTCGAGCGCCGGCGACTCGATGTGCGAGAGCGTGCCCGAGTCGACCTCGTCCTTGAGCATCGACGCCGCAGCCTGCACGATTGCCGGGGTTCCCATCTCGAGTGCGCACTTGCTGAAGCCGCCGTCGAGCATCCGCCGCTTGAGCGCGTCCGCTCCGGACTTGCCGTCGATGCAGACGCACGCGATCTCGTCTCGGTTGCGCAGGAGCATGTCCGAGATCGCGACCGTTCCGCCCGAAGCGCCCATCACGTCGTACAGCTCGACGTAGGACGGTCCGTCCCTGTCGGCGAGCGCCCAGGACACCGCGGCGCGGGAGCCGTCCACGGAGAACTTCACGCCGAAGGCGAGCTTTCCGCCGGTGGGCGCTGAGTCGCGCCGGCACCCGTCCCACTTCTTGGAGGACAGGGCGTAGAGGAGCGAGCCTCCCGTCTTCGCCCACCATCCGAGACGCTCGCGCGCGAACACGTCGGGCTGCATCTGCTCGGACTCGCCCTTGACGGCCTCGTAGTTGAGCACGGTGCCCATGGACGGGTTGAACTCGTACCATCTCGACTCGTCGTGGACGTCGCCTATCTCGTCCGCGCCCCACTCGATCCACGCCATCTCGGACTCGCCGTCGTGCACGTCGTCGTGGAGGTCGCGGAACACCGTGCCGACGTTGTCGGGGCCTGGCGGCGTTCCGAGGTAGATGGTCTGCGGGTTGTGCATCGCGCTCGCCGAGATTGCAGGCAGGGACGCCGCCTGCTGCGTGTCCGTGAGCTCCTGCGCCTCGTCGTAGATGAGCACGTCGTAGGTCTTGCCTCGCGCCAGCGAGTTGGTGCGGGTGGTGAAGCGAATGAGTCCGCCGTTCTTGAGGCTGATGGCCTGCTGCCCGTTCGTCTTGCGCACGGCGAGCAGGAGGTCGTGCAGCTCGGTCTCGTCCTCGTCCTCGAATGGCTGGGACAGCTCCTTGAACATCTGGTCGGAGGTGTCGCCGTGCTGGCAGGTGTACAGGATCTTCTCGCCGTTGAGCGCGCCGTAGAAGCACCTGGCGCGCACGACCCAGCTCTTTCCGTTCTGGCGCGGGATGGAGATGCCCAGCGTGCGCAGCAGGTACTTGTCGCGCGCGTCGCGGGCCAGCATCGCGTCGAGCAGGTGCGGCTGCCACGGCAGCGGGTCGCCGAAGTAGGCGGTCGCGAGCTCGCAGGCCATCCCGCCGTCGCCGCTGAGGTCCTCCGGGACGTTGGCCTCGTATGTCGGCGTCTGCCTGGGCTCCATCAGGCGCCCGCCGCCTTGGCCTTGCGCTCGCGGTCGGCGAACATGAGGCTCAGCACCCTAGCGCCGTCGCTCTGCGGACGCGCCTGCTGCACCTGGATGGGCACCGCCTTGCGCGACAGCCCGAGCAGCTCGTTGAGCGCGCGTATCTCGGCTGTCGCCTGCTTGAGCACGGACACGGCGGGGTGCGGGCGCTCCATGATGGCGTGCCGCCCGTTCTTCGCCTTGACGGGCTTGTAGCCGACGGGGTCGAGCACCTTCACGGACTTGCCCCTGCTCATCGCGTCCTCCGCGGCCTTCGCCACGGCGTGCCAGTAGCACAGCAGCGCGAGGTTCGGCGCGTCCTCGTCGGAGAAGCGCCCCGATGCGGTTACGCTCGCCCAGATATGCGATTGATAGTCGTCGGATGCGACCGATTCCGGCATCTCCGGCATCCCGGCCTCCTTTCTCGTACCCGCATTGTGCGATGCGGGTGAGATTCGCGGCCTACCCCGCCCTGGGGTCATGGGGCGGGGGGAAATCGGCACTGGCAGCGATGGGTGTCCGTGCACCCCCGGGGAGGGGCAATGCCCCCGCCATCGGCGGCTCAGCGCCCCAAAAAGCAGTGGGGCGCAGCCGAGCAAACGACCGCGCCTCCAGTTTGGCTTTTCAGCCCCGCCTATTCAGTTGTCTCGAGCCTTCAGAACAGCCTCGTGCGCCTTATCTCGACGGGCCTCGCGTCGCCCGGCATGTGCTTGCCCTTCCTCTGGTTGCAGATGCGGTGCGCCGCGTCGAGGTTCGCGTAGTCCAGCACCGCGCCGCCCCTCGCCCTCGGCACCACGTGGTCGGCCTCGAAGCTCCACGGCGTGCCGGGCGGCAGGCTGTAGTCTATGGGCTGTCCGCATATGTGGCACGGCCTGCCCTCGGCGCGGAGCCTCGCCTTGAGCTTGCGCTCGGCGTTGCCGTTGGAGCTCCACGTCATGCCAGGCGCTTCCTCGCGAGGTAGTCCTTCTTCACCGACAGGGTCGGGGTCTCGTCGGTGCTTCCTATCTTGATGGTGAGCGTTATGGGCAGCAGCACAAACCTTTCGTCGATGTCCCCCGCCACGTCTTCCGCCATGGACTCCAGCAGGGCCGCGGCGTCGCGGAGCTGCCGCGCCACCCTCTCGCCCGCACTCATGCGACCAGCCCCACGACCAGCTGCATGCACCACAGCACTGCGGCGACGCACAGCAACACGAGCACCGTCATGATGAGGCACCCGATGAGCCTGCCGATCAGCCTTCCAATCTCGTCCATTCAATCCTCCAATCTCACCCGCACGCCATGCGCACGAGAACGGTCATAACCACGGCGAGCGCCCATGCGGACCTCGCCGCCCACGCCAGCAGCGCGGTGAGCGCCGCCAGCGGCATCAGCCACAGAACATGGCGCACGCTTCCTCCTGCATGTCCCTCATGTGGTCCGCTATCCACGGGAGCGCCCAATAGGCGACGTCGCCCGGCTCCGCGTCCGCCCCGTCGAACTTCTCCCGGAAGGCGTCGTCGAACTCCACCTCGCAGATGCCGTAGTCGCAGCAGCACTCGTACATCTTGATGCACTCGGCGCAAGTGGGCTTGCCCTCGCCGAAGTGCCTGTCGATTGCCGCGCCGGTGCATCCGTCCGGGAGGTTGTAGCCCGGATCACAGCTTGCCCCCAAGGCGGATCACCTCCTCGCGGTACATCTCGTACCGTTCGATGAACCTGCGCTGGTTCTCCGCGATGACGTCGAGAACCTCAACGAGCGCCATCTTGCCCAAGGGGCGCTCGCCGTCCGTGAGCTCGCTGTCAGGCACGTCGATGATGTGGCGCTCGATTATCTCGAATCTCATCTCTCCACCTTCTTCCTCACGACGTCGCGCGGGTCTTCGCCCATCGCCTCCGCCAGATTGAGCAGCAGGTTCATCTTCACTTCCCTGCCGTTGCTGATGGCATGGCTCAGGCTGCTGAGGTTCACCCCGGCGGCGCGCGCCAGCTGCTTCAGCGGGACGTGGTTGTCGATACGCCAATGGGCGATCTTGTCGACGTCCAGAACGTACTCGGTCGCCATCACCTGCACCTCCCCTCGCGCTTGAGCGTCTCCACGTTGCGGCGGAACCTCTTGAGCGCGCGAATCCGGGCGCGCCTCCATTTCGGGTCGAGCTTCTTGCAGAGCGCCCTCGCCTCGCGCCTCACGCCGCGCAGCACGGGCACGAGGGCCTCGTTGAAGCTCGCCACCGCGTTGGCCATGATGGCGGCCGCGGCCCTCGCGGCGGGGCCATCCGGTCTCCACAGGTCGACGGACGGCGACGGCGCCGGCCTCATCTCGTCAGCCATGCCGCACCTTCCTCCCGCACTGCGGGCAATAGTTCCAGACGCCGCTCACGCGGTAGTGCTCCTCGTCCTCGACCTTGCAGCCGCAGACCGAGCACAGGAAGCCGTTGTCGCACGAGTCCTGGACGCTCCCGTCGTAGACGTTCTCGCACTCGCCGCGGTCGACGAGGTCGGCGAGATAGTCGAATACGTTGCCCTCCGTATAGCCGACGCACTCGAGCACGCGCTCGAAGATGTCGAATATGAACGGCTCGAGGACGGTCCTCGGCAGGCTGTTGAAGAAGCCCCTCGACCCGCGCAGGCTCGCCGCCGCCTCGCGGCGCTGCTCGTCGCTAATCATCAGTCAAATCCTCCCCACACCACGGGCAATACCGTGGGACAGTCTCGAACTCGGTCCAGCTCGTGATGTACGTGTCGTCATGCTCGTAATGCACGACGCCGAAGACGAGGTCGCACCTAGGGCAGTGGACGGCGTCGACTGGGTCGACGTCCCCTATCGCGACCATCTCGTTGGTGTAGACCAGCTTGCGCGGCTTCCACTTCTGGTGCGACGGGGTCGCACCGCACGTCGGGCAATCGACCGGCCTTGCGAACTTAATACGCTTCATCTTCCACCACCACCGCCCCGCAGACCGGGCATGAGTACCAGTCGACTGGGAACGCCTCGGAGGTCACGACGAGCACACCGTCCGGCCTGTCGCCGGGCACCAGCACGCGGCACCCGCACTCTGAGCACTTGAATGATTCCTTGGTGTAGTCGGCGACGTTGTGACATGTCGGACGGTCGATTAAGTCTGCAAGGGCCGCGTACGTCTCGTTCTCAACCTCGTGAATGAACTTGCCGTCCACCTCGACGCCGATTGAGTTTGCAATCACGTCGAGTGAATCAACGTGGCGGTATGCCCCGGTCGATGCTTCGCGCAACTCAGCCACCGCTCGCTTGCGCTCCTCGTCGTTAATCATCGTCTCCCCCTTCCGGGTCAATGAGATCAGCGAGCTTATCGAGGACAACATCGAAGTCATGGTAGTCCTCGAAGCCGACCACCACCTCGGCAAGCTCGTCGAAGAACTGCTCCTTGTACTGGATGGAGTGGCCGATGGTCAGGTGTCGCAGGTTCTCAGCCATCTCGCGTCGCTCTTCGCTAGTGAATGTCATCGAAACCAGCTCCAAACATACAGTCGTAGTCGCACTCCCAGGTCTCTCCGTCGCGGCTCATGGTCGCCCCGTACCTCGGAGTACCGCCGGTATCGTCGCCCCAGAAGTGGAAGTGCCATCCAAGGAAGTCGAACTCCTCGTCGTACTCGTCTGCGGCGTACCTCGTGTCGCCGTACTCCTCGTAACCGTCCCACCCGAACCTGCGGGAAAGGGCATCGAACGTGTATATGGTCGGCTTGTCCTCGCCGTCCTCCCACTCGTAGACCTCCGGCCAACCCTGCTTGTAGCACCCGACGCGGACATTGCCGTCGCCCATGACTCCATGGTGCGAGAACTCGAACCACTCGAATCCGTCATGGTGCTTCATGATGTTCGCGTACACGCGGAGTCCAGTAGGCAGGGAACCCTCGTCGGTGTCGTATACGCCTACGTCCTCCTTGTCGGTTCTGCGCTCGCCGTTGAGGTACACGAACGCGCCGTAGTCGCTGTATGCCATGGCTATACCTCCTTCGCCGCCGCCTCGCGGCGCTTTTCATCGGTAATCATTCGTCCACCTTGGATATGGCCAGCGCCACGTATTTCTGGGCAAGGCCCTCGAAGTCGTCGAGGATGTAGTCGATTCGGTAGACTTCACCGTTGAGCGGATGCCTGGCTGCTTCCCCGACGGCGTAGCCTTCGTTCGTGACAACGTCGAATACGATCTCATCGCCGACCTTGTAACCCCGGTCGTTCTTGCGAATCTCGAACGTCTTGGTGCCGTTCAGGACGGCGTCGGCGTATTGCTCTTGAATCTTGAGCCTGTGCGTCGCCATCAGGCCTCACCCCTCAGCTTGCGGATGCGGGATACGATGTCCTCAATCACTTTCGGAGAGCAACCAGTTGTTATATTGCTGAGAGAACAACTTTGACAGGTTCCATCCTTGCTGAAGTACGTGCAAGCGGTGCCTTCTGCGACGCATTTGTCCAAGTCCTCTTCCAGCTTCTCCCAGCTGTCGGGTTCGGTGAGGTACATGAGCTCGGCGTCGAGTTTCCTGCCCGCGTCCGTGACCGCGCGCCAGCAGTTCCCCCACTCTTTCTCGAGGTCGGAATCGACCGTGTACACCCAGTACACGATGTTTCGGGCCGTGCCGCCGCTGCCGTACAGCACCTTGGTATCTAGCGGAATCTCTCGACCGTCGGCATCCTTTGGCAGTTGAATCATCATTCCTCCTTATCTGGCGTTATACGCCCTCCATCCCGATCTGCTCGCACCACTGGTTGGCCATCGCCTTTGCGATGCCCGGGAACGTGCGGCTGCGAACCTTGGCGCGTTCGTGTGGCGGCAGATGCCAGGCGTCCGCGTACCATGCCGGCATGGAGTTGCCTGACTTGAAGACCTTGCGCGGCTCAGGCTCGACCTCATCAGTCGGCTTGAGCGGCTCGAGCCCCTTCAGCCACAGGCACGTCTTCTTTTCGAACGGGTCGCCGAACATGTACGGCTGCACGATTTGGTCCGGTTTGCGCCATCTTGTGCTCATACAGCCGACGGGGTTCTCGATTGCGACGTGCGGCGCATCGCACTTGGCGAACGCCATGAAGAACTCGACGGCGGCCTCACGGTTAGCCTTGCGCTCGCGCGCTCTGTCGCCGTACTTCCCCTCGTCGAACCAGCGGTTGCCGGTGACGGTGAGATACGTGCATGGCGGGTGCGCGATCACCAGGTCCCACCTGAGCTTGAGCATCTGGAGAGCGTCGACGTTGAGGTGCATGAGGTCGTGACCCCCCCCCGCTTCCTCAAGGTCGCAGCTGTAAGCCTCGTGCCCCATCTTCCGGAACTCAAGCGCCACGCGCTGCGACTCCTCGCAGGCGATAAGAACTCGCATCTACGCCACCCTCTTCCTGACGACGGCCACGTCGTACATGCCCTCGAGGTAGCCGACGGCCCTCGCCGCGGCCATGTCTTGCTCGCGGCCGAGCTCATCCCATCCGCTCATCGCGACTCCCAGTAGTTGCACCTGGCGAGCCCCTGCGTGCGGTGCACGAACTCCGGGCGCCGCCCGCACTCGTACTCGGTGCGCTCCACGCCGTGGACGGTGCGCAGCACCGTCGCGCAGCAGTGCAGACAGTTCTCACAGCGCTCCTCCCGGAGTCCGTCCGCATAGATGTCCGGCCTCTCGTTCCCCGTCATCTGTATCCCCTCTTCCCGTACCTTCCGTCGTTCACCATGTTCCTTACGTGGCGCCGCATGTCCTGCGCCGCCTGGTCTCCCTCGGGCGGCAGCTTCCGCCCGCTCGCGCACTCGACGCAGTGGACGCGCCAGCCGCCGCGGTAGCGCTCGAAGTGCCCGAACCCGGGAGGCGTCCACCTGCCGCACTCGCGGCAGTAGCCGCCGTAGACGTTCCTAGCCATTCCCCTGCTCCTTCCTGTAGACGTCGCGGGCCATCGCCTCCGCGAGCTCGCGCATGTCGGTCACCTCGGCGCACTCCGCGCCGAAGAACATGCCGAGCTCGCCCCTCTTGTGCCTGTCGCACCGGTACGCCCGGCAGATCTCGGGCCTAGCGGCGTAGACCGCGCACTCGCGCCCGTCCGTCAGGTACGGGCACAGCAGGTCGCACTCCGCCCTGGGCTCGGCGGGCTCGATTCCGTTCCGGCGCACGTACGCCTCGAGGCGCACCCGGTCGAACGGGCTCACGGGCAGGAAGCGCGAGCAGCACTCGCCGCAGCCCCTGCAGTCGCCCGTGTAGAGGTCGGTCACGTCGTCGCTCCGGTGCCCGGCGTGGATGGCCGCGGCGACGGCCCTCTCGTCATTCATCGGCCTGCCCCTTCGCCCCTGCCGTGGGCGGCGACCCCTACTTGGAACATCCGGCCACCTTCTCGTCGTAGATCTTCTTGAGGTCCCGGCGCATGAACCGGGTGAACTCCTCCTCGCCGACGCCGTCCGCCAGCGCCACATATCGCATCGCATCGTGGCACCATTCGTCGAAGTCGAGCAGCCTTCCGCTGAACGCGCTCTTGACGTCCGTGACCTCGGCGTAGGTGAAGCGGGTCAGCATCTCCTCGCGCATGACCTTGTCGGCCAGCGCCTCGATGGGCGTCTTGGGGCGGTTGATAATCCGGCTGTAGCCGTTCGCCCTCTTTGTCATAGCGTCGAGCTGCTTGAACAGCTTGTTGTTCTCGGCCGCGAGGCGCTCGTTGCGGCGCTGCTCGTAGTCAAGCTCGGCGAGCACGTACTGCTCGCAGTTGGTGATCTCCATCGTCATTTCACCTCTCGGATGATCTCGTTTCCGTAACGGTCGGTGATGGCCCAGTAGCCGAACATGTAGAGGTCGGGGCTGTGCGGCGGGTACTCCCTGAGCATCGTGCCGGACCACCATGCCTCCTCGGCCGCCCCGGTGCGCCATACCCACTCGGCCCTGAGGCCGCCGTCGTGGAACTTCCCGTGGCACCCGGTCGTGCCGGAGCCGCACAGGGCGAACAGCGGGCTGCGCAGCTCCCACACCCCGTTTGGCGTGACGAGCCTGAACGTCTTTCCCCACGACCTGCGGGCGACGTGGTGGCAGTTGGAGGCGCGCCTACCGCACACCGCGCACCGGGCCTGCGTCGGCTCGTATGCCGTGTCGTGCGTGTACCTCGCCCCGAGGTGGGGCTTGCCGTACAGCTCGGCGCGCTCCTTCGGCCATCCCCTCAGCAGGCCCGCGTCGAGGATCATGAGAGCCTCCTCTCGCACGCGGCGCGGGCGGCCAGCAGCCTCCGCGCGTCCTGGTACAGCCCGAACTCCGCCCTGCCCGCGGTCGTGCCCCGCGGGGCCTCGACCTTGGCCGGGTCGATGCCCGGGTGCTCGGACGCCCACCTTCGCTCCTGCTCGGCCAGTGCCTCCTCGGGCGTCCTGGTCGGCCTGAACGTCGCGGCCTCGACCTCCGAGGCGGTGGGCTTGCCGCGGCTGCGGGCCTCGGCGTCGAGCTCGCGCTGGCGGCGGTGCCACTGCCGGGCCTGCGGCTGCCAGTCCGAAATAGGCATGCCGTTCGACTTGCGCCAGCCCTGAGACGCGTAGAAGTCGAAGAACGCCTGCGGGTCGCCGTTGAGGCAGTTGACCCCGAAGTACGCGGCGACCTCCTCGGCGGTCGGCGGCTCGAAGCCCTCGGGCGCGGCGCACGCGTCCGCACTGCCCTGCACTGGAATGGCCTGGCTTGGTATGGACTGGTAAGGATTGGTATATAAGGAGGGGTTTTCAGGTTCCGAAACCCCCGTTTCGGTAGTTTCCGAAACCTCGAAACCCCCGTTTCCGTTTTCCGAAACCCCCGTTTCCGAGGTTTCCGCATCCTCCGAAACCCCCGTTTCGGCCTTACTGGACTTCGGCGGCCTGCCGCCCTTGTTCTTGTTGCGGGCGGCGAGACTGTTGTCGATGTCCTCGCGGAGGCTCTCGAACACGGCACTGAGCGCCCAGTCGGCGAACTCCGGCTCGATGCCGTTGGTGCCGTACTGGATGATGGCCCAGCACAGCTCCCCGCGCGGCCCCTCCGGCACGCGCTCGAGGGCGGCGGTGAGCTTCGGGAACCACGTGAACTTGCTTGCCATCAGAACCACCCCCATAGAAGCGAAGAGAAGAACAGGAAACCCGCGGAGAAGGAGGCGGCGAACAGGGCCGCCTCCCAGTGGTCGCGGATGATGCCGAGCACGCGCCCCATCAGAACGTGATGTCCTCGTCGTACACGTCCAGCTGCTGCTGGGCGGGCGCGGGCTGCGGCGCGGCCTGCGGTGCCTGCTGGGGCCGCTGCGGTGCCGCCTGCGGGGCCTGCTGGTAGGCCTGCTGGGCGTTCCATTGCGGCGCGGGCTGCTGCGGTGCCGGCTGCGGGGCGTATGCCTGCGGGGCGGGCTGCGGCGGGTACGCCTGCTGCTGGTAGCCCTGCGGCGCATACTGCGGCGCCTGCTGGCCGTTGTGGTTCTGGCTCATGAGCACGACCTCGTCGGGGATGATCTCGACTTTCGAGCGCCTGCCGCCGCCGTTCTTGTCCTCCCAGGAGCTGTAGCGGAGCTTCCCCTCGATTGCGACCTTCATGCCCTTGCGCAGGATGCGCGAGAGCGCCTCGGCGCGGTTGCCGAACATGGTGCAGTCGATGAAGTTGGGGTAGTCCTCCCACTCCCCCGCCTGCTGGTTGCGGCGGCGGTCGTTGACCGCTATGCCGAAGCCCAGCACCTGCGTGCCGCCCGGCATGGCGCGCAGCTCGGGGTCTCGGGTCAGGTTGCCCGATACGACCGCTCTGTTGATGCTCATCTGTATGCCTCCTCTCCGCCGCTCGTCCATGTCCTCTGGATGTCGGCGTCCACTGTCTTGATGCGTAACTTGAGGGCCATGATCGCCTCGGAGGATGCCTTGTAGAGCGCCTCCGCGCAGTCGCGCAGCTGCTTCTTCTCGGCTATCTCCTCGCGCCCCCGGCACAGGTCGCCGATGATGGTCACCGGCGTGCCCTTGGAGCGCTCCTCGAGGATGGCGATGCGCAGGGCCTTGCGGTAGTCGGCCTCGTTCTCGGCGTACTGCTGGCCCGTCCGCCTGAGCGTGTCCAGCTCCGCCATGAGGCGCTCGAACAGCTCCTCGCGCTGCGCGTACATGTCCTGCATGGCCTACAGGACGCGCCACGTCGGCGTGGCGCAGCAGCCGGGGTGCTTCTTGAACTCCTCGTACTGCTCTTTCGACTCGAAGGTGTAGGCCGTGCCGCAGGCCTTGCACTTCGCCGTGAAGCCGCCGCTCTCGGGCGGTTCCTTCTCGGGCCTGTCCGAGAGCGCGTCCGGGTCGCTCTGCCCGTCGATGGCGAACAGGCCGCACAGCGCGTACTTGCGCGCGTAGCTCGATGCCATGCCGGTCACCTGCGCGTCGTCGGAGCCGCTCTTGTGCTCCGCCTCGCGGGCGTAGGCCTTGAACTCCCTCGTCTCGCCGTGCCCGTCCTCGAAGAACAGCGTGCACGTCGCCTCGACGTAGTAGCGGTCGCCCACCTTGCAGATGCCGTCCTGGAGCGTGAACGCCACGCCCGCTTCCTTGCAGGGCTCCTTGAGCGCGGCGACGATGTCCTCGAACGAGCGGTAGCTGAACTTCCCGAATGCGTTGTAGCGCGCCTTGGGGACGGTCACGGAGCGCTGCACCCTGGCTATCGCCTGGGAGAGCGTCATCTCCTCGTCGGCCATCTAGCACACCCCCTTGCACCTGATGGTGCCGGTGATTCCGCGCTCGCGCAGCGCCGCGGCGAGCAGCTCCATCTGCGAGCGGGTCGCGAACGGGATCTCGACCGTCCACGCGCAGGACAGCTCGGGGCGCGCCGCGGCGGCGGGTTCCGCCTGGCGCCTCGGCGCGGGGCGCGGCGCGGGCTTGGACTCGACCGCCTCGCGCATGGCGGCGATGCGGGCGTCCTCATCGTCGGCGGCGCGGGCGGCGTTGAGCGCCGAGCCCAGGTCGAGCGTGCGGAACAGCTCGCGCTCGGCGACCTCGTAGTGGGCCATGGAGTCGCGCTGCACCTTGAGCGTGTCCCAGTCGCGCGCGACGGCTGAGACCTTGTCCTCGAGGGCCTTCTTGGCCTTGACCTCGCCGAAGGACTTGTTGAGCCACTTGTCGTCGTGCAGGCGCTCGTAGGGCACGACCGGAGCGAGGAGTTCGGCGAACTCCCTGTAGTGGGCCTCGAGTGCGACCCTCGCGCCCGCCCTGCGCCTCTCCTCCGCCTCGTCGAGCTGCGCCTTGATGCCGTCCGACGCGCCGTCGATGATGGACGTGATCTCCTTGCAGCGCTTCTCGAAGGCGGCGAGCGGCTTGTTGTACTCGCGCTTCACGGCCTTTCGGCGCTCCTCTATCTCGGACTTGAGCCCGTTGAGGTAGGAGCGGTCGTTCTTGGCCTCCTTGATTGACTCGTCCTTGGTCAGGTCGTACTTGGCGCCCTCGTAGTCCGCGACCTTCGCGCGGACGTGCGCCTCCAGCGCGTCGAAGTTGGCGCTGATGACGGACGGCGAGTACGTGACGACGAGGTCGGACGCCTCCTGCTCCTCGATGACCTCCGCCACGACCTCCTCGGCCTTACTCTCCTCTGCCATTACCTGACCTCCTCGTTGAGCATGTCGTTGTACTTCTTCTCGGTTATCGCCTCGTCGATGACGGCGGCGTGCCCGACGATCCACTTGGACAGCCTCTCGCACGCGTCCATGAACCTGTCGAACGCCTCGTCGGACTTCGTTATGACCGAGATGGTGAACATCGCCTGCTCCTCCGTGGCGAGCTCGGCCAGCTCGGCGAGCATCCCCTTGTAGTCGGCCATCACTCGGTCACCTCCCCGTCGTGGCTAACGAACAGGATCTGGGGCTGCTTGCTCTGGATGGACAGCCAGACCTCCTCGCCGCTCTTGCGGATGGCGTCGAACGCCACGCTGTCCTCGGTGTCGGCCTCGAACTGCAGGACGGCGACGCCGCCCTTCACGGTGGCCTGCTTGAACTTGGCCTCGATCTCCACCGGTATGTTTGTGCTCTCCATTGCTATTCCTCCCTGTCTGCGCCCGCGAGCATCGCCGCGAACGTCTCCAATGTCATGGTCACGAACTGCTCGCCCGGGATGGCGGTGCCTCGGCGCTTCCAGACGACCACGCCGTAGTCCGCCCCGCGGTTCCTGCGCTCGGTCTCCGCCTCGCGCAGCCACTTGGGCAGCTCGTGCCTTCCCTGGTAGTCCTTGCACTCGATCGCGATGCCCCGCCCGGCCACCGACACGCCGCGGATGTCGCCCGTGTCCCTCGAGCCGGTCTTGACCTGCCTGTCGATGTCGGCCCCCAGCCTCCCGGCGAGGTAGTCGGCGACCAGGCGCTCGAACCTCGTGCCCGCGTCCTTGGCGGTCCTCCTGCTCCTACTCATCGACGAAACCGTCGCTCTTGGAGCGGTGCTTGTTGAATGCGTGCCTCAGGTGCGGGTAGCGCGCCTCCATGATGCGGGCGAGGCTCGGCGCGAGGCCGTTCTTCACGTCGACGTGCAGCTCGTTGCGCACCATGTGGATGAGGTAGTTGATTGAGACGTAGCCCTTGCGGTTGAGGCGGGTGGCCTGCTCGACCATGAAGTCCCACGCCCGCGGGTGCTCGCCTATCCATGCGCGCGCATCCGCCATGTCCTGCTCGCCGTCCGCGCCGAGGCCGAATATCTCGAGCTGGTTGCTCATCGGCTTCTGGCGGTACCTCTCGTCGTTACGCATTGACGGCCCCCGCAGCGCATGCGGCCTTGGCGGCCTGGACCGCGCCGTCCATCGTCGGGAGGACGAAGACGGTCAGGACCGCCGCGAACAGGACCGCGGCGGCGATGAAGCCGACCATGGCCCCCGCCCTGAACGCATCGGAGTCGAGCTGCTCGCGGACGGTCGGTCGGTATGGCTTGGGTGCTATGATGGTCTGAGCCTCATGTCTGGGGCTGTTTAGGCGAGTGCTCACAAGTTGGTAGCTGGGGGCGCTCGCTTCTTTGTATGTGTACATCTTGTGTTCCCTTCTGATGTTTCCGCAGGTCAGGGCTAGGGTGCTTTTTAGGGTCTTTATTTTTGGGACTTTTTCGCGCGGCTCTTGGCGCTGTAGCACCTCTGCCGCTCGCGATCGTTCCGCTTGGACCTCGCAGCCTCCTCGCGCATCGCGCTGGCCTGCTCCCTGAGGTCTGCCACGTGGCCCTCCTTCGTGCACTCCGCGCACCATCCGTTCGCCTTGTTGAGCGGCTTGAACGTCATGCGCCCGCACTTGGGGCACATCCAGCGCATCCGGAGCGATATGCCGCACTTCCTCGCCTGGAGCTTCACGGCCTCGGTAGTCCTCCCGAGCACCTTGGCTATCTCCTTGGCTCCGTCGCCGGCGTGCTCCCTCAGGTACCGGATCTCACGTGTCGACCATGGCCTCACTGTCTCTTGCTCCCCTCCTTCCTCTCCCATTCCCGGTACGCCGCCCGAAGCGTCGAGCACATGGTGTCGAGCGCTATCTCGCGCGGGGTCTTGGGCTTGTTCTCCTGCTGCTTGGCCTCGCTGGCCATTTAGACCGCAGCCATAGCGTTTACGGCTCGCTCATCGCACATGTCGAGCAGGTAGCTGGCGTTACAGCCATAGAATCGGCATGCACGGTAGATAAAGTCTCCTGGCATGCTTCTTGGGTCGTTCTCGTATTTCGCAAGCGTTTTGGGAGATACGGCGAGCTTTGAAGCCGCCTCCGCTTGCTTCAGTCCGAGACGCGTACGCTCAGATGCTAGGTTCCTCATTGGTACTTCCTCCTATCAACTATGCATCTGGTTAGTACTTACGAGCTTTATAGTACGCACGGTACTAGTACATGTCAAGAAGAAATCTGTACAATTGCGCTTTATATTGGTACTATGCGAACTATAAGAAGTAAGCGTTTACAGATTCTAAGGAGGGCGTGAGATATGCATACGCGGTTGAAGGAGGTTCGTAAGGCGGCCGGCTATAAGCAGCAGGATGCTGCCGAGGCCTTCGGCGTTTCCCTCGGTACATATAGAAACTGGGAACAGGGACGAGTCATCATGAATGGCGAGCAGCTTATCGAAGCGGCCCGTTTGTTTAACTCAAACGTTGATTACATTTTGATGACCGACGTATGCGCAAGAGAATTTGATATGCAGCGCCGTGAACTTGATCAGCTCTTTGATGAATTAAGCGCAGAAGGTCGAGCGGTATTGCTCGATGTTGCAAGATCGCTTTCTTTGCATATATCTAATGATGCTCAGGCTGGCGTTTACGTTTAGGAATAGCTATGAGTCTTAAAGACCTTCGGCAGCGTTCTGGGTTGACGCAAAAAGAGGCCGCGAACGTGTTCGGCCTCAAATACCGGACCTATCAAAACTATGAGCTTGGAAACACTAGCCCCGACATGGACACGGCGGCTGAGTTTGCTCGTTATTTCAAATGCACCATCGGAGAACTGTTTGACCTTGAAGAAGGTGACGGTGAACAAATTGGCGGCCTGATCGCGAGCTTTTGAATCTATTTAACTCAATGAATAAAGACGGCCAAAAGGCCTTAATGGCCACTGCAAAAGGCCTCGCCGAGACTTTTCCATTAGAAAAAGAGAGCGGGATGCGTTAAATGCAGACCAGATTGAAGGAAGTTAGGAAGCTCACTTGAGAGAAACCTGCTGAAGGAATAGGGATAGCCACGACATGGAATACCGCTACGTACTTGCCCATTACTTAGATAAGGCAGGGATGTCACAGGCTGAGCTAGCTGCCAAAATCGGCTCACCGCGCTCAACGGTCTCTGCGCTCCTCAGCGGAAGGGCCAAGGAGCCAACGCTGGGGAAAGCAAAGGCCATAGCTGACGCATTGGGCGTATCTCTCGATGAAATGGCAAGGAAAACGCTTGGAGAGTGATAGCCACGATGGCCGCAAGGTTAAGGCTGAGAGAAGCCAGACTGAAGTACGGAGCTAAGCAGGCGGAAGTCGCATCGATACTGGGCGTTTCCGTATCCAGCTATTCAATGATGGAGAGTGGCACGCGCACGACAAGTGGCGACAAGATTGCCAAGCTCGCAAGGTTCTATGGATGCTCGGCGGACGAGCTGCTGGGAACTGGCGCGTGGGAAGCTCACGACATGCAGCTGGCGCGCGCACTGAATGAATACATTGCTGAGCTCGGCATGCGACAGGTCGACGTTTGCCGAAAATCGGGCCTATCAGACGCCCACGTCTCACAGCTTTTCAGCGGAAAGATAAGAGACCCAAAGGTTAGTGTCGTGAGAAAGGTTGCTCAAGCCATGGGAATATCCGTGGACGACCTACTCGATAGAGCAGAATCGTACCGCGAGTAAACACAAAAGAGCCCCGTCGGCAGCGCTGGTACCGCTATAGCCGACAGGGCATCCAACCAGTACACCCATGCAAACTCAACAACGTGAAGAAAGGGTGACATCCACATTATGCCAAAGAAGGCAGTGATATACGCGAGGTTCTCGTGCAACAGGCAGCGCGAGGCCTCGATCGAGGACCAGCTGCGCGTCTGCCGCGAGTGGTGCGCGCGCGAGGGCTACGAGGTCGCGGCGGAGTACTGCGACCGCGCCGTGTCGGGGCGCACCGACGACCGCCCCGAGTTCCAGCGGATGATAGCCAACGCCGGCGAGAGCGAGATCGTCCTCGTCTACATGATGGACCGCTTCAGCCGCGGCGAGTACGACGCGCCGATATACAAGCGCGAGCTCGCCACGCACGGCGTCAAGCTGGTCTCGGCACTTGAGGCGATACCCGACAGCCCGGAGGGCATCATCTACGAGAAGCTGCTCGAGGGGCTCGCCGCCTGCGAGTCGAGGAAGACCGCCATCAGGACCAAGCGCGGAATGGAGGGCAACGCCCTGAAGTGCAAGACCAACGGCGTGCGCATCTTCGGCTACCGCAGGAACGGGGACGACGAGTACGAGGTCGACGAGGTGCAGGCGGCGTGGGTGCGCGAGGCCTTCGCGCTGAGGCTGGAGCGCATGTCCATGAACGCGATAGCGCGCGAGTTCGCGCGGCGCGGCCTCAGGACGCGCAAGGGCAACCCGTGCGGCCAGGCGATGGTGCAGCAGATGCTGCGCGACCGCAGGTACACGGGCAGGTACGAGTGGGGAGGCATCGTCCGCGAGGGCGGGATGCCGGCGATAGTGGACGAGGTGACGTTCATGGAGGTCCAGGGAATCAAGTGCCGCAAGCAGCGCTCGAGCGAGAACTGGGGCGACTTCGCCCTCGCGGGGACGGCGCTGTGCGCGGAATGCGGCAGGAACCTGCAGGGCGTGAGCGGCAGGGGCCGCAACAACGTGAAGTACGAGTACTACAGCTGCCCGGGGTCGTGCGTCCGCAACATCAGGCGCGAGGAGCTCGAGGGCTCCATAGCCTCGGCGCTGCGCGGGCTGCTCGGCGACCGCGGCGAGGCGCTGCAGATAGCCAACATGGTAGCGGAGCGCGCGGACACGGCCGAGGTGCGGGCTCGCCGCAGGCAGGCCGAGGACTCGCTCAGGGCCGCGGAGAGGGGCCTGAGGAACATCCTCAACGCCATCGAGCAGGGCGTGATAGCGCCGGGCGTGAACGAGCGCATAGCCGAGCTGGAAGAGCAGCAGGCGCGCGCGAGGTACGACCTCGAGGCCATCACGGACGAGCGGATAGACCCGGAGCGCTTCGCCGACTTCCTGCAGTGCGGGACGGCGCTCGACGACGCGACGCTGCTGAAGGCGTTCGTGTGGCAGGCGGTCGTCTCGGAGGACGAGATACTGGTCACGCTGAACTACGATAAAAAGGGCGAACCCGCCAGATTGGACATCCAGCGGGTTCGAGCAAAATTGGAATGGTGCCCCATGTTGGATTCGAACCAACGGCCTTCTGCTCCGGAGGCAGACGCTCTAATCCCCTGAGCTAATAGGGCCAACGTTTGGCATTATACCCAAGTGCACCACGGGCTATCAAAATAAAAGAAAAAGCTTTGCAATTCCGAGGAAGACGCAGCGCAACGGCTCACTTTAGAAGGCAAAAGCGAATCAGATAGTATAAACTCTCATGCACCATATATACACGGCTCGCGATGCGGGCCGTTTTTGCAAGGGTTATCCATCGATGTGAGAGGCACACCATGATTGCAATTTTAAAGCAGAGCGCCAGCGACGAGGCCGTCAGCCATATCGTCAGCTGGATTGAGAAAAAGGGCCTGAAGACCGACGTCTCGCGCGGCGAGAACGAGACGATCATCGGCCTGGTGGGCGATACGACCAAGATCGACCCGTTCCTGCTCGAGTCCATGGACGTCGTCGAGCGCGTGCAGCGCGTCTCCGAGCCGTTCAAGCGCGCCAATCGCAAGTTCCACCCCGAGGACTCCGTCATCGACTGCGGCCACGGCGTCAAGATCGGCGGAGATCAGTTCCAGGTCATCGCCGGCCCGTGCTCCGTCGAGGGCGAGAACCTCATCCGCATCGCCCGCCGCGTGAAGGCCGCCGGCGCCACGATGCTGCGCGGCGGCGCCTACAAGCCCCGCACCTCCCCGTACGCCTACCAGGGCATGGGCCCCGCCGGTCTGGACCTGCTGTGCGAAGCCTCGGCGGAGCTCGACATGCCGATCGTCACCGAGATCATGGACCCGCGCGACGTGCAGGTCTTCTTGGACAAGAAGATCGACGTCATGCAGATCGGCGCCCGCAACGCCCAGAACTTCCCCCTGCTCAAGGAGATCGGCAAGACCAAGACTCCAATCTTGCTTAAGCGCGGCATGTCCGGCACGATCGATGAGCTGCTCATGGCCGCCGAGTACATCATGAGCGAGGGCAACGACAACGTCATCCTGTGCGAGCGCGGCATCCGCACCTTCGAGACCCGTACTCGCAACACATTCGACCTCAACGCCGTGCCGGTGCTGCACCACCTGTCGCACCTGCCCGTCGTCGCCGACCCCAGCCACGCCACCGGCTACACCCGCTACGTTGAGCCCATGGCGCTCGCCGCGACCGCTTGCGGCGCCAACGGTCTGGAGATCGAGGTCCACGACGAGCCGAGCCGCGCCTGGTCCGACGGCGCCCAGGCCCTCACCCCTGATCAGTTCGACGACACCATGCGCCGCATCCGAGCCATCCGCGAGGTTGTCTGCCAAGAGACCATGGAGTAGCCCATGGGTACAGTGAGAAACGCGCGCGTTAACCAGGGCGGCCCCAAGTGTGCCGGTATCGTCGGCCTTGGCCTCATCGGCGGCAGCTTTGCCCGCGGCTATGCGCAGGCAGGCGTCCGCGTGCTGGCCTGGGATCCCGATGACGATGTCATGACGGCCGCCAGCATGGGCACCGTTGCCGGCGAGCTCAACGACAAGACGCTCGGCGAATGCGACATTATCGTCCTGGCTTGCTACCCCGAAGCCTGCATCGAGTGGCTCGAGGCGCACGCCCAGGCACTCGCCGACGCTACCGATACCGAGGCCATCATGGGCCCCGTGGTGATCGACACGGTGGGCGTCAAGGGTATCGTGTGCGAGCGCGCCTTTGAGCTTGCCCGCGAGCACGGCTTTTACTTTGTGGGTGCGCACCCCATGGCGGGCACGCAGTACTCGGGCTATGCGCACTCCCGAGCCGACCTGTTCCAGGGCGCGCCACTCGTGCTCGTGCCGCCCACAGTGGACGATGCGCTCAAGCTGGAGCTTTTGGGCCAGGTGCGCGAGATGGTACGTCCCCTGGGCTTTGGCAAGTTCAGCGTAACGAGCGCCGCCGAGCACGACCGCGTCATCGCCTTTACGAGCCAGCTCGCGCACGTCGTCTCCAACGCCTATGTTAAGAGCCCGACCGCTCAGGTCCACCACGGCTTTTCGGCCGGCAGCTACCGCGACCTCACCCGCGTGGCGCACCTCAATCCGCAGATGTGGTCCGAGCTCATGATCGACGACGCCGACGCGCTCGCCTTCGAGATCGACCATCTAATCGAATCGCTTGGCGCCTACAGCCGTGCGCTCAAGGACCGCGACCAGCGCTATCTGGAGAACCTCCTTGCCGAGGGCGACCGCATTAAGCGCGCACTCGACGACGAGGCCTCCCACTAGACCACCCATCACGCCAGGTCGAAAGGACCGAAGCTTATGGCGATTACCATCGATATCGACACCGCACGCCCCTACCAGGTGCATGTGGGCACGTTTTTGCTGGAGCAGGCAGGCCCGCTCGTCCGCGCCACCGCCGGCGGCACCAAGGCCGTCATCGTGACGGACACCAACGTGGGTCCCCTCTACCAGATGCCCGTTAAGCAGAGCCTGGAGGCGTCAGGCTACGAGGTGAGCATCTGCACCTTCGAAGCCGGCGAGGCCCATAAGCGCGCCGAAACCTATGTTGCCATTTTGGAGTTTGTGGCCGAGCACGAGCTTTCGCGCTCCGACGTGATCGTGGCACTCGGCGGCGGTGTCGTGGGCGACGTGGCGGGCTTTGTGGCCGCCACCTACATGCGCGGATGCAAGTTTGTGCAGATCCCCACGAGCCTGCTCGCCATGGTGGATTCGTCGGTGGGAGGCAAGACCGCCATCGACCTGGCTGCCGGCAAGAACTTGGCCGGCGCCTTTTGGCAGCCAAGCGTGGTTATCGCCGACGTGGGATGCCTGGCGACCCTCACGCCCGAGCAGTTCGCCGACGGCTGCGGCGAGGTCGTCAAGCACGCCGTGATCGCCGACCCGGAGCTTTTCGCCGAGCTGGAGAAGACCCCGCTCACGCTGGAGCTGCTCAACCGCGATGTGGCCCGCGTAGCGCTCATCATCGCCCGCAATATCGACATCAAGCGCGCCGTGGTCGTCGCCGACGAGCGCGAGACCAACCAGCGCAAGCTCCTCAACTTTGGACATAGCGCCGGACACGCCGTCGAGGCCTGCGAGCACTTTGAGCTCGGACACGGCAACTGCGTGTCGATCGGCATGGGCATCATCACGCGCGCCGCGGCCCTGCACGGCGTCTGCGATGCCGCACTGCCCGGTCGTATTGAGGAACTCTGCGCCCGCCATGGCCTCAAGACCCGCTGCGACCTAGATGCCGATGCCGTCTTTGCCGAGGCGCTCCACGACAAGAAGCGCGCGGGCGACACCATCGACCTGGTGATTCCGCACGGCATTGGCCGCTGCAGCATCGACCGCACACCGCTTTCCGCTTTCCACGAACTCATTGCCGAGGGCCTCGGCCAGAAGGGAGACGCATCCGCATGCTAGCCCGCATCACCCCGTCCCCGCTCAAGGGCACCGTTCCCGCCATCGCGTCCAAGTCGATGGCGCATCGCCTCATCATCTGCGCTGCGCTCGCCAACGGCGAGACACACGTCACCTGCAATACCACCTGCGCTGACATCGAGGCTACGGTGCGCTGCCTTACGGCACTGGGTGCTCGCATCGAGACCGTCGAGGACGGCTTCCAGGTCCACCCCACCATGAAGAGTGTTGAGTTTGGCCTGCTCAAGGCCCTTGCCGGCGGCACGCTTGACTGCGGTGAAAGCGGCTCCACGCTCCGCTTTATGCTGCCTGTCGCCTGCGCGCTGGGTGCAGAAGCAACTTTTGTGGGTCAGGGGCGCTTGGGCGCCCGCCCGCTCTCCCCGCTCTCGGACGAGATCATCGCCGCCGGCTGCGACCTACAGGGTCTGGGCGGTTTTCCGCTCAAGACGAGCGGACGCATGCGCCCGGGCACCTTTGTGCTTCCGGGCAACGTGAGCTCGCAGTATATCTCCGGCCTGCTGCTGGCAGCCCCGCTGCTGGCCCAGCCCTCCTGCGTGCAGGTAACCGGCCTCATTGAGAGCCGTCCCTACATCAACCTGACGATCCAGGCCATGAAGGCCTTTGGCGTCGAGGTCAACGTCGAGCGTATTCCGGCCAAAGACGGCCAGCCCGAGGTCACGAACTTCCGCGTGAGCAGCGGCTCGTACCGCACGCCCGGCAGCGTTGCTGTCGAGGGCGACTGGTCCAACGCCGCCTTTTGGTTGTGTGCCGGCGCCATCGGCACCGACCCCATCACCGTCGAGGGTGTATCCCTGAGCTCCGCACAGGGCGACCGCAACGTGCTCGCCGCGCTTTCGCGCTTTGGCGCCCGCATCGTGCGCTCCACCAACGCCGCCACCGTGCAGTCCGACAAGCTCGCCGGCTTTGAGATGAGCGCCCACGACATTCCCGACCTGGTACCCGTCATCTCGGCCGTAGCCTCGCTGGCGCAGGGCCGCACCTTTATCCGCGATTGCGCCCGTCTGCGCATCAAGGAATCCGACCGCCTGGTCACCACCACCCGCGAGCTCACCGCGCTGGGCGCGCAGGTGCGCATTGCCGGCGATGACCTCATCATCAAGGGCGTCGATGCCTTCACCGGCGGCGAGGTCGATTCGCACAACGACCATCGCATCGCCATGATGGCCGCTATCGCCGCGAGCCGCGCCACCGGCGAGGTCGTGATCCACGGCGCCGAGGCCGTCAACAAGTCCTATCCCGATTTCTTCGACCACTACCGCCTGCTGGGCGGCAAGGTCACACTCGAGGAGGAATAGCATGTCCTCGACCTTTGGCAACGTCTTGCACTTAAGCATCTTCGGCCAGTCGCACTCCCCCGCCATCGGCTGCTCGCTCGATGGCATTCCGGCGGGCATCGCTGTTGACCAGGAGCAGCTGCAGGCCTTCCTCGACCGTCGTGCCCCCGGTCGCGACGAGACCGCGACCAAACGCCGCGAGGCCGACGCAGCCCACATCATCGCCGGTGTGGTCGATGGACATACCACCGGCGCGCCCATCGCCGCGATTATCGAGAACACCAACACGCGCTCCAAGGATTACTCCGAGCTGCGCCGCAAGCCCCGCCCCGGACATGCGGACTTCTCTGCGCGCGTGAAGTATCACAACATGCACGATGTCGCCGGTGGCGGGCATTTCTCCGGCCGCCTAACGGCACCCCTGTGCATCGCCGGCGGCATTGCGCTGCAGGCACTTGAGGCCCGCGGCATTCAGGTCATGGCGCACGTCGCGCAGATCGGCGGCATCTCCGACCTGCCTATGGACGATATGGTCTATCGCGAGGCCGACCGTAAGGCAATCCTTACGAACGATCTGCCGTGCATTGACGCCACCGCAGCCGGTCGCATGCGCGAGGAGATCCTAGCCGCGCGCGACGAACTCGACAGCATCGGCGGCATCGTGGAGTGCGGCATCTACGGGCTTCCCGCGGGCATCGGCGACCCCATGTTCGACGGCATCGAGAACCGCATCGCGCAAATCGCGTTTGGCATTCCCGCCGTAAAGGGCGTGGAGTTTGGCATGGGCTTTGCCGTGGCCGCCATGCGCGGCAGCGAAAACAACGATCCGTATCGCATCGATGCAGAGTCGGGCGAGATCGAGGTTGAATCCAACAACGCCGGCGGCATCCTGGGCGGTATTTCGACCGGCGCGCCCGTCATGTGGCGGATGGCCGTAAAGCCGACGCCCTCAATTGGCCGCGAGCAGCAGACCGTAGACATGGACGCCATGGAAAATGCCGAACTCTCGGTGCACGGCCGTCACGATCCCTGTATCGTCCCCCGAGCTGTCCCCGTAGCTGAAGCAGCCGCAGCGCTGGCCATCTGGGATGCCCTCCTCGAGGACGCAGGCCAGCTCTAACCCGACTCACCTGAGTTGCCCGTCAACTCTGCCATTACGCGAAAGGGGCCTCCATGGACCTTGCCGATATTCGCCAGACCATCGATGGCATCGACACCACGCTCCTAAACAGCTTTGTCGAGCGTATGGACATTGCCACCGAGGTCGCCAAATCAAAGATCGAGATGGGCAAGGCTGTCTTTGACCCCGCCCGCGAGCGCTCCAAACTCAACAACCTCGCCAGCCGCGCGCCCGAGCGCTACGAGGCGCAGACCATCACCCTGTTCCGTCTCCTCATGAGCATGAGCAAGGCCGAGCAGCAGCGCTACATCAACGAACTCAAGGGCATCACTGTCTCGCAAAAGGCCCACGCCACGGCTGCAGCCTCCGACACGCCCTTCCCTCAAACTGCCACCGTCGCTTGCCAGGGCGTTGAGGGCGCTTACAGTCAAATCGCCGCGTGCAAGCTCTTCGACGTGCCCGACATCGCGTTTTTCGAGACCTTCGAAGGCGTTATGCGCGCTGTGCGCGACGGCTTCTGCGAGTTTGGCGTACTGCCCATAGAAAACTCCACCGCCGGCTCGGTCAACGCCGTCTACGACCTGCTCGCCCAGTTCGACTTCCACATCGTGCGCTCGCTTCGCCTCAAGATCGACCACAACTTGCTCGTCAAGCCCGGCACCAAGCTCGCCGACGTGCGCGAGGTCTACAGCCACGGCCAAGCCATTGCCCAGTGCGCCGGCTTTATCGAGAACCACGACCTGCACGCCACCAAGTACCCCAACACCGCCATGTCGGCCGAGATGGTCGCCAGCTCCGAGCGCACCGATGTTGCCGCCATCGCATCGCGCAGCTGCGCGGCACTCTATGGCCTGGAGGTGCTGGAGCCCAACATCCAGGACTCGGACAACAACTACACGCGCTTTGTCGTCATCAGCCGCGAGCCGCGCGTCTATCCCGGTGCCAACCGTACCTCGCTCATGATCACCACGGCCAACGAGCCGGGCGCCCTCTATCGCGTGCTCGAGCGCTTCTACGCACTCAACATCAACCTCATCAAGCTCGAGAGCCGCCCCATCCCCGGTCGCGACTTTGAGTTTATGTTCTACTTTGATCTGGACTGCCCCTTTGGCAGCAAGGCCCTCGACGACCTGCTCGATTCCATCGACGACGTGTGCGAGAGCTTTACCTACTTTGGCAGCTACACGGAGGTGCTCTAGATGACCGATACCGCCGCAACCTGCCCCTACGGCGTGCTGGGCCGCGTGCTGGGCCACAGCTACACCCCAACCATCTACAAGGAGCTGGCGGGGCTTGAGTACGTGCGTTTTGAGCGCGAGCCCGAGGACCTCGCGGCCTTTATGACGGGCAACGAGTGGGAGGGCACCAACGTGACTATCCCTTACAAGCGCGCCGTCATGGAGTACCTGGACGAGCTGAGTCCACTCGCCAAGCGCATGGGAAACGTCAACACCATCACGCGCCTGCCCAACGGTCGCCTGCGCGGCGACAACACCGACTACTTTGGTTTTCAGTGCCTGGTCGAGAAGCTGGGCGTAGAGGTTGCCGGCAAGAAGGTCCTCGTACTTGGCGCCACCGGCGGCGCCGGCACCACGGCAAGCATGGTGCTGGGAGACCTGGGCGCCATCGTTGTGCCCGTGGGTCGCACGAGCGAGGTCAACTACGGCAACATCGCGCAGCAGTCCGACGCCGCCTTACTCGTCAACTGCACGCCTGCCGGTATGTTCCCCCACTGCCCCGACGCGCCTTGCACGCTCGAAGGCCTCGATGCACTCGAGGGCGTCATCGACATTGTCTACAACCCCGCCCGCACGGGTCTGATGCTCGAGGCTGAGCGCCGCGGCATCCCCTGCATCGGCGGCCTGCTGATGCTCGTTGCCCAGGCGGCACAGGCCGTCGAGCGCTATACCGGCCAGGTCACCCCGCGCGAGCGCATCCTGGACGTAACGGAGCGCTTGTCACGTCGCGAACAGAACATCGCGCTGATCGGCATGCCGGGTTCGGGCAAAACCCGCGTGGGCGAGCAGATCGCAATGCTGACGGGTCGCGAGCACATCGACCTGGACCGCGCCCTCGAGGAACGCCTCGGCATGCCCTGTGCCGACTATATCATCGAGCGCGGCGAGGCGGCCTTCCGCGAGCAGGAGACGGCGGCCCTGGCCGACATCTCCAAGCGCAGCGGCCTGGTGCTTTCCACCGGCGGCGGCGTGGTCACGCGTGACGAGAACTATCCGCTGCTGCACCAGAACAGCCAGATTGTGATGCTCAACCGCAAGCTCGACGAGCTCGCCCACAAGGGCCGCCCCATCACCGCCCGCGATGGCATCGACAAGCTGGCCGAGCAGCGTATGCCGCGCTACTGCGCCTGGGCCGACTGCATTATCGACTCACGCGACTGCGCCACCAACACCGCCCAAGCCCTCCTCGACACCCTCCCACCCGCTCTCTAACCAAAACCACCACAAAGGGGACAGGCACCTTTGTGGTGGTTTTCCAACCGCAAAGGAAGCAACCATGAAAGCACTCGTCATCAACGGCCCCAACCTCAACATGCTCGGCATTCGCGAGCCAGGCATCTACGGCAGCGACAACTACGATCGCTTAGTGCAGATCTGCCAGGAAGCGGGTGCCGCACAGGGCTTCGACGAGGTCGAGGTCTTCCAGTCTAACCACGAGGGCAGCATCGTCGACAAGATCCAGGAGGCTTACGGAAAGGTCGACGGCATCGTCATCAACCCGGCCGCCTACACGCACACAAGCGTGGCCATCCTGGACGCGCTCAAAGCCGTCGCCATCCCGGCTGTGGAGGTCCACATTAGCGCAGTCGAGACCCGCGAAGACTTCCGCCAGGTGAGCTACGCCCGTCTGGCCTGCTTCGCCACCATCACCGGAGAGGGCCTGAAGGGCTACGCCCACGCGTTGGAGCTGCTGAAAGAGCATCTCGAAAAGTAAAATGCCAACCCCAACAAACAGCAGCGGCTTGCTCGCGCTCGGCTCCAGCAACACACAAGATGAAAAAAGCCCAGACCACCAAGCGGTCTGGGCTTAATAAACGATGGTGCTCCATGGCGGATTCGAACCGTCGACCTTGGGATTAGAAGTCCCCTGCTCTATCCAACTGAGCTAATGGAGCAAATAACCGCACGCCCAAGCACGCGCACGCGTGCCAAGCGCTAGTAATTATAACCTAGTTGAACTGCTCGCGGTACGCCTTGCAGACCTCATCAACCGGGCCGTCCATGCGAAGGTCGCCCTTCTCAATCCAAACGGCGCGCTGGCAGATGCGCTCAACCTGCTCCATGGAGTGCGAAACGAACAGAACCGTCACGTCGCCGCTCTGGATAAAGTGCTGAATACGCGCCTCGCACTTTTGCTGGAAGAACACATCGCCGACGGACAGCGTCTCGTCAACGATCAGAATATCGGGCTCGGTGATCGTCGCGATTGCAAAGGCAATACGCGCCACCATGCCCGAGGAGAAGTTCTTAAGCGGCATGTCGACAAAGTTCTGCAGCTCAGCGAACTCGATAATGCCGTCAAAGTTGGCGTCGATGAACTCCTTGGTGTAGCCGAGCAGGGCACCGTTCAGATAGATGTTCTCGCGGGCGGTCAGCTCGGGGTCAAAGCCGGCACCAAGCTCAATCAGCGGCGCGATGTTACCGTGCACCTTAACGCTGCCCTCACTGGGCTCAAGCACGCCAGCGATGATCTTGAGCATCGTAGACTTGCCGGAACCATTGGTGCCGACCAGACCCACAACTTCGCCGCGATGAATATCGAACGAGATGTGCTTAAGCGCCCGAAACTCCTCAAAGAACAGCTCGTGCTTGGCAAGCTTAATGAAGTACTCCTTGAGGTTGGTCAGCGACTCAGACGCCATGTTAAAGATCATGGTGACGTCGTCGACCTCGACAGCCAGAGGCTGCTCGCTGTAATCAACAACAGATTCAGTCATCACAGCACTCCTTAGATGTAGAGGATGAACTTGCGCTCGGACTTATGGAACACGGTGTAGCCAATAACAAGCGCAAGAACCGCCCAAGCAACGCACATACCAAACGTCATAAGCGAGGGCGTAGTCTGGAACAGGAAGATATCGCGCATAAACTGCAGGTAGTTATACATGGGGTTCGCATAGACCAGAATGCGCACGAGATGCGGCATTTGCGCAACGAAGTCGGTCGTCCAGAAAATAGGCGTGATGTAAGTCCACGCCGTAATGACGACGCTCCACAGATGCATGACATCGCGGAAGAAGACCGTGAGGGCGGAGAGCATCATGCCCAGGCCCATGCAGAAGCACATAAGCAGCAGTAGGCAGACAGGCAGCAGAATAAGGTGCCAAGAAGGCATAACACGGAACCACAGCATAACAATAGCTACGGCGACCAGAGAGAAGGCAAAGTTAACCAGCGAGAAGAGCACCTTCTGCACCGGGAAGACCCAGCGGTGCACCTTAACCTTCTTGAGCAGCGGGGCAGCACCCACGATCGACGTCAGAGCCTGGTTCGTAGACTCGGACATGACGGCAAAGGTGACGTTACCCACGATCAAATACAGCGGGTACATCTCGGGCGTAATCGAGCCATTGCGGCCCTGGGCAAAAATCGTCGAGAACACGATGGCCATGACAATCATCATCAGCAACGGATTGAGCACCGACCATGCGACGCCCAGAACGCTACGGCGATACTTGATCTTAAAATCCTTGGTAACCAGCTGACGAAGGATAAACGCGTCCTTCTCAAATTCGTTCTTAGCAAACGTCGCAGGCAGACTGCGAGTTTCTTGTTGCTTTGTCTGATCCGACACGGATGCAACTCCTTTACTCGTAATCGTTGACAAACGAACAGTATAGACCCGACGGCCCTGCAAACGATTCGCGCAACAAAACTGGAGAACTAACCCACATCTAAGGATGACAAGTCCAAACGGCTATACTTTCAAGGATTGAATGTGTAAGGAGCATTGAGTGAATTCTGAATCCATCGCCGTCATCATCCCCTGCTACAACGAAGCGCTCACAATCGGTAAGGTCGTCGACGACTTTCACCGCGAGCTTCCGCAGGCTACGGTCTATGTCTATGACAACAACTCGTCGGACGATACCTCACGCATCGCCACCGAACACGGAGCCACGGTGCGCTTTGAGCCCCGTCAGGGAAAGGGCAACGTGTGCCGCCAGATGTTTCGCGACATCGACGCCGATTGCTACCTGATGGTCGACGGAGACGACACCTACCCCGCCGAGGCGGCCAAAGCCCTCTGCGAGCCTATCCTCAACGGCACGGCCGATATGACCGTAGGCGACCGCCTTTCCAACGGCACCTATGCCGAGGAGAACAAGCGTGCCTTCCACGGCTTTGGCAACAATCTGGTCCGCGCCATGATCAAGTGGATCTATGGCTACAGCTTCGATGACGTCATGACCGGCTACCGTGCCATGAGCCGCCCGTTCGTTAAAACCTTCCCTGTGCTTTCCGAGGGCTTCCAGATCGAAACCGAGCTCTCGATCCACGCCGTCGACCACCGCTGGCGCATCAAAGATGTGCCCATCGAGTACCGCGACCGTCCGGAAGGTTCCGAGTCCAAGCTCAATACCGTGAGCGACGGCATTAAAGTCGTTGTGATGATCGGCACGCTGTTCAAGGACTGCCGCCCGCTGAAGTTCTTCAGCCTCGTTGCGCTTCTGTTCGCGGTATTCGGCCTCGCCCTGGGCATGCCCATCGTTGTCGAATATTTCCAGACCGGCCTCGTCCCGCGCTTCCCCACCGCCATGCTCGCCGCGTCGTTTATGTTCCTGTGCGGCCTGAGCCTTGCAACCGGATTCATCCTCGATTCCGTGGCAAAGGTCGAAAAAAAGCAGTGGGAGGTCAACGTGTACAGCAAATACGCCTACGACGACCAGCCTGGCAGGTCCGCCACCACGCCAAGCGAGAGGTAGATCTTCCGCAAAATACTATTGGCACCACTGCGTAGATAGCCACCAACAAGAAAAGCCGCCGTTAACAAGCGGCGGCTTTTGCTCTCGAAAAGTTAATAGCGGCTAGAGCGTCTTGAGGTACTCCCCCAGCTCTTCCTCCCAGTCGGGCATGTGGAACCCGACCGACTCGAGCCTGGACAGGTCGAGCGCGGAGTGGACCGGGCGCGGGGCGATGGGGCCCGCGGCGTTCGCGTAGTAGTCGGCGGTCGAAACCGGCAAGACCTTCTCGCCGTTGCCGTTGGCCGCCTCGAAGACGGCGCGGGCGATGTCGGCCCAGGACTTGACGGCGCCGGAGCCCGTGCAGTCGTAGGTGCCGTAGGGGGCGTGCGTCCCCAGCACGTGGAAGATGGCCTCGGCCATGTCGCGCGTGAAGGTCAGGCGGCCCAGCTGGTCGTCCACGACCGTGACCTGCGTGAGCCCGTCCTCCGGGTCGGCGACGCGGTCGGAGAGCGCCTTCATGGTCTTGACGAAGTTGCGGCCCTCGCCGATGACCCAGGAGCTGCGCATGATGTAGTGGCGCGGGCAGCCGGCCACGGCGATGTCGCCGGCCGCCTTGGTCTGGCCGTAGACGGAAAGCGGGCTGAGGGGCTCGTCCTCGGTATGGACCTCGGCGGTGCCGTCGAAGACGTAGTCGCTGGACACGTGCACGAGCGTGATCCCGTGCCCGGCGCAGGTGCGGGCGAGGAGGGCGGGGCCGGTCGCGTTGGCCTTCCAGGCGATGACACGGCCCTCGGGGGTCTCCGCCCTGTCCACGGCGGTGTAGGCGCCGCAGTTGATCACGGTGCCGTAGAGCGACCAGTCGTATTTGGAGTAGGCCTCCGGGTCGGACATGTCGAAGGTGTCGATGTCGCAGAAGTCGAAGTCCT